>Ga0210003_1001637_pt1 | contig 19530 bp, 39 predicted proteins | sample LantaG_FD_182804 | JGI IMG/M metagenome (GOLD analysis project Ga0210003, IMG submission 182804) | Deep subsurface microbial communities from Baltic Sea to uncover new lineages of life (NeLLi) - Landsort_02402 metaG (SPAdes) (version 2) | ecosystem: Environmental > Aquatic > Marine > Oceanic >... | reverse complement strand
TAAAAACAAAATATTTTTGTTGGACTATAAACCTATCAGTATTTTTCAAGATGTATTAAAAATCCAATTATATGATTTACTATTTTACTTTACATAGTCATTTTTATACTAATCCGATAACTATACCTATATATGTTATGGAGATTGGTTGGGGTAATGGTTATGTATTATTACCACCAGGACATCCTTTTCACGGTAAGGGTTATGATGAAATTGAGGCATATGCACATGGTGGTTTAACATATTCAGGTAAATATCAAGGTATATTGAAAAAATATGAAGATTCTGGATTTGATTATCAGATGGATGAAAAATTAGCTGAGAGAGTTAAAAATGGATATAAGTTTTTAGATGATTACTGGTGTGTTGGTTTTGATACTGGGCATTTTGGTGATAATTTAACTACTTGTTCAAAAGAGTATGTTTGGAATGAAACCAAGGCATTACATAAACTTTGTGTAGATAATAATATAAAGTCTCTTAGACGAGCAAAATTAAAAAAATTAGAGAATGTCAAAAAGTGATAATAAAAATGCTAAAGATGAATTACTAGGTTTAGTAAAACACTATAATATTAGAATTATTGGCGCTTTAATACAATTTGGTGATGATTATGGTGTTGAACCAGCCAAATTTACTTTACCATTGTTATATACTGATGAACAATGGAATGAATTTTTAGAATTTATGGATAGAGAATATTATTCTGGTTATGGTGGACAAGAATTATTTGGAACTGTTGTTTGTGAAGATGGTGCTTGGCTTGAAAGGGGAGAGTATGATGGTAGTGAATGGTGGGAGATACATCGGTTCCCAGATTTAAAGGGACTTTTTGGTGATAAAATAGCTTTAAAGTACTTCCGAAAGAAGAAATTGGATGAGATTGAAAAAATCGGTGAATGAAAGTTCACCGATTTTTTTTTATATATATGAGAAAGAACTTTTTTCAATGAAACATGTGAAAATTTTTGAAGAATATTATGATGATAAAGGTAACACTTATGAAGAGTGGGAAGATACTGATCATTTAGGTAATGATGTTAAAATAACATATTTAAATCCTGAACTAGAGAGTGTATTACCTGAATTGAAAGATATAAAAGAGCAATTAATGGAACTTAATACTAGGTTAGAATATGTTGCTCCAGCAGATGAAGATATTTTTGATGCTATTGAAGCTATTGACCGAATTTTTAAAAAGTGGGAAGATAGACCATTAAATAAAACCGCAAATAAATATAATTTATGAAACATTTAAAAACATTTGAAAACAGGATAAAATTTATAAAAAATGATGTTCTTTTTGTTAACAAATTATCTGATTTTTTTAATGAGATAAAATTAAGAGGTCATGGTGTTAGAAGATTTTCTTCAAATGAACCACCACAATCTGTACAAATATATAAGGATGAATATGGTAAATTTACATTTGAAGATTTTATGTTTTATGAAAATGATGGTGAAATGGATTATCCTTTTTTAGATGACTATATTTCTAGTAAAGTTCCAGGTTCTGAATCTGATTATTTGGATGCAAATACTGCACCAAGAAATGTCACATTTAGTAAAGAAGAGTATGAACTATTTAAAAACGCAAACAAATATAATTTATGAAACATTTAAAAGTATATGAAAATTTTGATGAATTTAGATTAGAAAATTTCATATCTATTTCTAAAATTACTAAAATTTTTAATAAATATGGATTAGCTTGTGATAATGAATCACATCTTACTGAAATTGATATTAATAATTATGAACTTACAATATATTGTATGTATTCATCATACGCTATGGATGGTAAAATTCCAAAGAATATAAGTACTATTTTAGATAAAATTTGTGAAGAATTGGGTGCTGATGAATGGGATTTTGGAAATTTTCATGATACTGTTATTTTTTCATTTGATGAAGAGAGAATAAAAGCAATAGATAAATATAATTTATGAAATATTTAAAGACATTTGAAGCTTCGACTATTGCTCAACAACTTACCAGAAAATGGAAAAAGGAAAGAGATGATGGTATTGATAAAAATATACCAACAATATCTGGTAGATTTTATTGGAAATTAAAATCTATTAACAAATCAATACTTAAAGCGTCACTTGATAAAATAAAAGCACCAAAGAAATTAGTTAAAGAAATATTATCAGATATTGGTGATACACCTAAACGTAGTTATATTGAAGTTTGGTATAATGAAGAACCTTTTGGTGATAGATATAGTTGGACAAGAGATAAATGGGGTTGGTCAACTTGGGAACCTGATAAAAGACTACGAGGTTATTATGATAGAAGATATATAAACGGATTTAAATATATGGGTGTTGTAAAATTGTCAAAAGAAGAGATTAATCTTCTTTTAGATGTGGAAAAATACAATTTATAAAAATGAAAACATTTGAAGAATTTAAAGCACTAAGAGAAGAGGATCAACCTATTGATTTGGTTGGTTATCCAGAAGGTAATATTATTGAAGTTACTCCAGAAGAATTTGATGGTTTGAAAGGTGAAGATTTTGATATTAGATGGGATGATGAACCTGATTATGATGAAGGTGTTGATGGACAATGGAGATTTATGAATGAAGAAGAAGAAAAAATTGAAGATTGGTTAGAGCAAAAAAGAGATCCTATGGGATATACAGCAAAAAAATACAATTTATAATTATGAAATATTTAAAAACATATAACATATTTGAATCTTTTGGAGGATTTGAAAAGGGTGATTATGTATGGGTAACAAGTGATTATTTTGAAATAAAAGATATTCCTTGTGTTGTTGATGCTGAAGTAGAGGAAGATGTGTATGTTGTGATACCATTGGATGGTAGTACAATAGATGGTGAAGTTAATAATACAGAATTAAGAAAAATGAAAGACTATGAAATAGCAACATATAAATTTAATTTATGATATATTTAAAGACATATGAGAATTATCAAAATAAACGAGAGTTTATTTTATTAGTTGGACCTCCAGGTTCAGGTAAATCCACATATATTAATGAAGTAAATAAGAATGGTGATTATATTGTTATTAATAGAGATGATATTGCTATTGAAATTGCTGAGAAAAATGGATTAACTTACAAAGATATGTTTTCAAGACCTAATCTTATTTTGGGTGATGATAGAGAATATCATGAAGTTGAGCCAGAATATTATGAGAAAGATGGTAAAACATATATGAAAGGATATGAATATCTTGGCGAAATAATTGATTTACCTGATGATAATTATATGAAAAAATGGATAGATAAAACATTTAAGATATTATTAGAATTGAATAATGAAGTTGCAGAAGAGGTTGAAAATGCTTTTAGTCGTGCTATTAATTCAAATAAATCTATAATTGTAGATATGACCAATGTATTTTCTGGATATAGACAATCTCAGATAGATAAGTTGGGTTCTAAGAGAGATGAATTTATTGTTAAGGCTATTGTTTTTAATAATGGTGGTGTTGGAATGGAAAATGAAATAATTAAAGTTAATAAGAAAAGAGATAAAGAATTAAGAAAAAGTCATAGAGAAAAAGATATTCCTGAAAAGGTGATTAAATCATTTATTGATAGATATGAAGAACCATCAAGAGAAACTGAAGATATTGATGAAGTTGAGTTTATAGAGACTAGAGGTGGATTATTAAAATTTATTAATGAGAATTACTTAACAAAGAAATATCAAAGAAAAGATAAGTATGATGAATATCTTTATGATAATGGTTTTGGTGATAGATATTATATTTGTTCAAATTGTGGTAGTAATAAATTAACACCAACTCCATCAGGGGGATTTTCCCCTCCAAAATGGAAATGTGATAATTGTGGTGAAGATGTTAATGCTCCATTGTGGTTCACACCTGAAGAATATGAAGATATGTTAGCAAGTAGAGAAGCAGAAAAATATAATATGTAAATGAAACATTTAGAATCATATCAAGAACGAAATAGTAGAAGAAAGGTATATTGGATTATTCCATTTAAAGATAAATTTGAAGATGCTGTAGTAAGAACATATTTACAATATGTACCATACGATAGAGATTTTGAAAGAGTTAGACTTATTAGTGATGCATTAGAACTTACTCAAGATGCAAAATCCGTGCTACTTGACAATGAATTTGTTCTTCTTTCAATGGAATTTGAAATTGATGAACTTACAGATAAAGTAACTATGCCCCCAAAATTTCAAATTTTATCATTTGATGATAAAGATGAGTTAGAAAAAGATAAATTTATTTTTGTGGGATATACTAACACTACTAAGGATGAAGTTGATTTAAAAATACAATCAGATAAATATAACTTATGATAACACAATTTAAAATATATGAAAATAATAATGATCCATTTATCAAAATTGATGATTTTTTTCTTGTAAATACATATCGATCTATGGGTCCATCAGATAAACAAGATGGACAAATATATTTAAAGACAAGAGCAACTATTAATAATAATTGGACAAGAACCACATTAATTGCAGGTGTTGCTAAGTTGTTAGGTACTGAATATGAAAATAATGCAAAACTTAGAGAAATAAAAATTCCAAATACCATGTCAACTGTTCAGTATCAAACTAAAGGAGCCATAATAAATCACTTTTTAAAAGATTATGATTATGATAGAACAAAAATGCAATCTAGAATAAGATTAAATAATATATTTTATTCTACTACCACATTTTATATTATGATAAAAAATTCTAGAAATATTGGAGAATTGATAGATAAGATGAAAGAGTTTAAGAAAAACTTCAAGAAGATGGAAGATGTTGAATATGAAAAGTGGAAAATGAGTCAAGAAGCAGACAAATATAATTTATAAACTTTCCTAATTTTATAATATACCCAATTTTATGAACAGATATATATGTAAAGATTGTAAAGAAACTTTTCGAAGTTATGGTATTCATGTACCTACTTCTTATGGTGATAATACTATTACTGAAAGTACTTTAGTTAAAGTACTAAAAGCATATTGCCCATCTTGTGGTTCTTTTAATATAGATTTAACCGAACATGGTAAATTGTTAATTGAACGACAAAAGAAAATTGAAAGATTAAATGAGATAGGTGAAAAATAATTTTCACATATCTGATTATCAAATATTCCCAAGACACATTTTTTAAATAATATTTTTTTATATCAGAATTTTTTGTATCTTTGTATCATATTTAACGACAAAAATACAAACTATGATAAATGTAAATTCAACCGAAGTAAAGAATCTCACAGTTTCCAGAGTATTTTCCGAAAAACGTAAAGATGTTGATAAAGCACTTGTAAAATTGAATAAAAAGTGTGATCGTCTTGGTGTTAGTCATCCAAAGGTTGTATTTTCAGATGTTTATGAACATCGTTTTACTGATGGTACTTATGAAGATGATCCATTTGCTATTGTTGAAGCACGTTACAAATGGTACGCAATTGACGTTTTTGATATCACTATTACTCTTCCAGAAGAAATCAAATTTGGTGACTGGGAAGCAATTGCTTATATTGAACATTTTGAAGGACAACACATTCAATTTGATATTGATGCTGATTATGATTATGATTTTGAAGGAGCAATTAAAGATAGAAGTTGTGAGCATTGTAATACAAAAAGAAGTCGTAGAAAATCTTTTATCTTGAAATCAAATGTTGATGGTTCTTTCAAAAAAGTTGGTTCTACTTGTGTAAAAGATTTTACAGGAGTTGATCCTACTAAATTTTTCAAAGCATTTCAGCACGTTCTTAATACACTTGAAATGTTCGGTGAAGATGAATGGGGTGGTTTTGAAGGTGGTTCACCACGTTGGGTAGATTATAGAGTGTTTGATATTAATCACATCTGGACAGTCTCTAAAAAGATTCTTGATGTAGATGATAAATATATTAAAACCGAATGGAAAACTGTTGATAATCCTATGAACCCAAGATACACTATGGAAGTTCGTTCCAATATGGGTGAAGCAACTTCTGATAAAGTAAAAGATGTTCTTTTCAAATATGATGAAGAAAGTGATTATTTTGTAAAACCATCTTTCATTGATGAAGAACTCGTTAAAGGTATGAGAGAATGGCTAGGTAATATGGAAGTTCGTCAGGAAAAAAGAGTTCGTTGGAATGATAAAGATGAAGAAGAAGAATTTTTCGTTGATAATGATTTTGACGCTAAACTGAAAGCCTATGCAGAACGTAAGAGAGTTCGTTCATTTGAGATTGGATTTACAGGTTGGGTTGTTGACGCTTATATGAAGTATGTTGCAAGTTTGAACGCACCTGTATCTGAATTTCAAGGTGAAGTTGGTAAAAAAATCAAGATTGAAGTAACTGTAACAAATGTAAGTGGGTTTAGTGGGACTTTTGGTTGGACGAATGTTTACAAGATGGTTGATAAAGATGGTAATGTATATTCAAAGTTCGGCACAATCAATGAAAGATACGCTGATACAGATGAAATTGAAGAAGGCACAGTTCTGAAAATGACTGCCGAGGTAAAAAAACACAACGAATTTAAAGGTAGAAAAGAAACCGTACTTGGAAGAGTATCAAAATTTTAAGATATGATAGATATAGAAAATAATATTTTGTATGAAAAACGTACAGGATATATTTATGAACGTAAATATTTTAATAAAAAATAGATAGATGAACAAAGAATCAAAAATACTATTTAAAAATAGGGTTGTTGAAATTTATTCTCAGGTTTGGGAAACTGGTAGTGTTATTAAAAAAGGTAATAATACTAGAGTTGAAATAAGTAGAAATGAAAATTTGATAAATTCATTTTTTGTGTATGATTCTGAACTATTTTATGGTCAAGATATATATGACGAATTTGGAGTTTTAAGAACACAACTTTGGGAAGATATTAAAAAAGGGGATAAGGTTGTTTATTATGACACAATTTCAATCAAAGATAATGGTAGATGGAAAAATGTTAAAGTGCCGTTAGAAGGTGTCTGGGACGGTGAGAAGGTACAATTTGATGATAAAGATAAGACTCTTGTAAGAACTACAAGATGGTTGAAAAAAATATAATAATTTTTTTAATAACAAATAGTTTGTATATTTGCAAAATACTAAATTGAAATTATGAATCCATTTATTGAAAAATATTTAAAATTTTATAACGCTTCTCTCACAGGCACAAAAACTAAGGGAGAAATTGTTATTTCGAAATTGAATGGTAAAAAAACTAATTTAAAGGTTATTATCAGCCTTCATACCTTTTATCAAGTGATGGCTACAAAATATCGTGATGATATTAATATTTCAGTTTTACTTTCAGATGATAAAGAACTTGTTTCTATCACTTCAGACAATCATAAATTACTTGAAGATTTAATGTTTCAATATGGTGGGTGGATTGATGATTCGCAGATATTTAAACACAAATACACCTTACAGATTTTTGAATACACTATTCACAATGATTTAAAATTAAACGCATCGATATGAAAAAAATAGCAAAAGAAATACAAGATAGAATTTTAAATGAGACAGGAATTATCAGCATCATTCATATTGGTGAATCAAAATGTGATGTTTTATTAGGTAGTGGTTGGGGTTATAACATTGATGATAATAAATTTGAGTCTTTATTAAGTATAGTTAGAGAATTTCAAATGAAATATCCTGATAAAGTTGAAGGTATTTGTGCTGATATTACAGGACCTGATACATTAGGTTATATTGTAAATGGTGAGTTTATTGAAGGAGTATCTTATGGTGAGAATGGTTATGTTATGCCTAATTTTAACGAATTACAAAAAAATTAGATATGGAAAATCCAATAGTACAATATGGTAAATATAAGTTGCAACTTAATGGTAAGTTAATTGGAAAATTAACTATTGAAAAGGTTGAAGAACTTAAGGATACTTATATTGAAATGTTTAAGATATTTGAACAAATTGAGAATACAACAAATCGTGTTGAGATTTTTAAATTAAATCAACAGCTTGAACCATTAGAATTTAAAATGCAAGAATTGTTTGGTTTTAAAGTTGATAAAAATTATCATAGATGGTGGAGAGATTGTCCAAAATGTTCTTGTCCAAGTATGGATAATCAAGATGGATTTGGTACAGATATCAGATATTATGATGGTGATTGTATTATTCACGGTAATCAAACAAGAAATTTAATACAAAGAAAAGCAAAACTTGAAAAACTCTCTAAAAAATAAATTATGAATTTGTGTGAAGAAATGAAAGTAAAATGTGTAAAAGAAAATGATTTTGCATTAAATATTGATCAAAAATATGAAATTATTGAGATTGAATTTGACAATAAGACTGGAGAATATTCAGGATTTTGGTTAGATGATGGCTCTAAGAATGGATTGAAACTTACTATTGATGAATTTACTCAATTTTTTGAAATACCATATTCTTTTGAAGAAGATGTTATAGATCCGATACTTAACTTGATTAAAGATAATCAAGAATACCTTACAGAATATGAAAATCTTCCACAATTAGCCAAACTTGGATTTATGTATGAAACTCTTTGGTACGCAGGTAGAGTGTGTTGGGGATATGATGGTATAATTCAGAAAGGGGGATATGATTGTGAAGATAATCCAAAGTATAAAATTGAAATGTGTGATCCAAAGAATGATAAAATTGAAAATTTTATATATGATGCTTGGGGTATGCACGTTTCAAATGATTTACCAAAATTTGGGTTTGAAAAATTTAGAAAAATAATCTACGAAGGTCGTGAAACAACTGAATTTCAAAAGAAACTGATGAAAAAGAATAAAACCTTTGATGAATGGGTGGAAATTCTTACAGACAAAAGAAATAAATATCATTCTATTTATTCAGATCGTAAAAGGGTTGCTGACCATCTATTGTGTACTATTGGTAATGGTTATGGTATGAACGAAGATGGTTTTGTGATATCGGAAGCAAGTGGAGCCGACCAAGATAGAGACGACTATGGTGATTGGCAAAATGCTAAATTTTTAACTGATATTCAGAAAGTTGTGGATGATATTATGTCTAAACCACAAGTTAAAGAAACCCTTGATAAAACTCACTCTTTGGCAATTGAATTGGAATCAAAAAGAGACAAAGAACAAAAGGCAAATATTAAAAGTTTTGTTGACTTTGATTACTTTACCCAAGAAGAATTTGATTCTATGACTTATAGAGAATTGATGGATAAAATTATGGAAAAACATGATAAAGATCCTATCTTAAATAAAGTAAGGGCAAAGAAACGATATAGTACATATTATCCAATTTGCAATTATTCAATTATCGATATTATGATTAATCCAAATTCTTTGAAGAGAAAAGGAATTAAAAATGTACATCAATCTTATATTGATGCTGGTATTGAAATTTGTAAAGAAATTCTTGCACACGAAGAAGAAGAAAATAAACGAGAAGGTAATGTTGAGTTTGCTAAAAAATTTTTAGCACTTCAAGGGTTTGACGAGTATAAAGAATTTATTCCAAAAGATGTTGATGTTGATTCCATTATGGAAGAAATCAAAAATAACTTTTCATCTGTAACATATGATAAATTGTATTTGAATGATTCAAGAATAAATGAATATGCCGATGATAATATGGGAGTGTTTATTCAAACAAAACCTGAAGAACCTATGATTATGGGAATTTCCAATGATATTGAATATATTAAAGGAACAAAACTCTATGAAGTTATAAAGCCAGCATTTGAGAAAACCTCAAAAATGAAAGAAGTTCATCAAATGTTTTTTTACTATGAAAATACTGATAGATTTAGTGTGTCTATTAGAATCATATTGAATAAGAAATATGTTAATCTTGATAAGGTTAAGTCTGATGAAAATTTTATCAAAGATGGATTTATGATTGGTGAACATATAATGGCAAAGCCTCTCAACAATTATATTATGGTTACATCAAAATCAGATCCACTTGGATCAAAACATCCTGATAACAAAGAAGGTAAAGATTATTTCAGTCAGGCGAAATATTTCCATATCTGTGATAAAAACTGGAATGTGTTGTTAAATTTTCAAATTGATGAACGTGGATTTAATACGTTTCAAGCAAAAACACACAATGTTAAGAATGATGAACTTCTTAAGTTAAAGAATGTTCTTATTGAAGAATTTGCTAAGTTGAAAGCAAGTGATAAATCTTATGGTTCTTATGATAGTCAAACTCGTAATAATAAAGATGAAGGTAAAAGAAAATTATATGCCTTCGAATTTATGAATTGGATGGAAAGTAAATATAGTCGTAAAGCAAAATTGGATAATTTAAATGGAATATAGAATTAAACAAGTGGGTGATAATTTTTACCCACAATATAAAAGGAATTATTGGATTCCAATTGGGGTATGGCACCATATTATGAAAGATGTTTATAATCCATATGGTGGGTTACATCAAGTAAGAGAAGTTTTTCACTCATTAGATGATGCTAATAATTTTATGAAAATACATATTCATCAACATACCACTACAATATATGATGTTGTTTTGGATATTAAAGATGAACGTAGGAAAAAATTGGAAAAATTAAAAAAGATACAAAATGACACATAAAACCAAAAAAGAATTAGATACTTTAACTGATGTAAGGTTGCTGAACTATTATAAATCAATTCGTGGAAAGACTGCAAGTTTTGTTAATAGTTTCTATTGTGATTGTTGTGGTACACCTGATTGGGAATTTAATAATGGTGAAACCAAAGAAGAACGAAAAGAGAAGAAAAAATTATGTTTGGCTAAAATTAAAAAAGCTGAAGATTATTTGAAATTTGTTAAAACTGAATTAGAAAAAAGAGGACATATAGAAAGATAAATAAAATGAATATAGAAATAAGTAAACACGGATTGAATTTTGGTGAAGATTTAGAATACATTAGCACATTTATTAAAGGTAAAGGTAAAGTTAAGCCAGAGAATTATAGAATTTTAGTAAAAGGTGTTAAGACGGGAAAAGAAGGACTTTTAATGTTAAGTCCACACGACAATTTCTTTGGAAGAAAACTAAGTTATATGATGGATTATATCGATGATTTTAAATATATCACACCCGACCACTTGAAAAATAAAAATTATAATTATTATAATTTAGGATATGATTTAGATACTGTAGATACATTTTTCACATTATATGTAACTCACGATCCAATGATTTCTGTTGGTGGATTTCAACATTCTTTTTTAACACAAATTAAAAATTATACTTGGACTTATAAATTTAACAATAAGACTTATTAATTTTTTTTGTCTGAAATTTATGGTATTTTTGAGACAAATTAGTTTAACCATTTAAAAATATAAAATGAAATTTTTTAACAATAACAATTTAATATCAATAGGTTTGATGATAATAGTTATACTATTATGGTTGTCATATCCTACCATACCAATTTTCTTTCCAGTTTTTGGTAATTGTTTACAAGTGGTGTGGATATTTATGTTACATTTTGGTGTTAGTTTTAATAGTAGTTCTAATGATAAGACATCAATAAATTTTTATAAGGATTATCATCAACCCACAAAACCTGATATTAAACAAATCAGAAAAAATAAACTAGATAAACTTTGGAATAATTAAAAATAATAAGAAAAATGACAGAAAATATAACCATTGGATTATTTGGAACATGTGGTAAAACCACATTTAGAAAAGATTTGTTCATTCCTAAATTTGAAAAAATAGGAATTGAATATTTTAATCCACAACTTGGACCAGGGGAATGGAATCCTGCATGTGCCGAAATTGAAGCTGAGCATTTAGCATCTGATGAAATAATTTTATTTCCTATTACAAAAGACACATATGGGTTAGGTAGTCTTTCAGAAGTAGGATTTTCCTTTTTACAGGCAATGAAATTAAATTCAGATAGGGATTTTATTATTATGATTGATAAAGAATTAGATGAATCTCTTTTTATTGATAATAAAGAAAATCCAAAGAATGTGACAAGTTTTGAATTGGCTCAAGAATCATTAAAAATGAGAGCATTAGTTACACAACATATCAAAAAAATGAACATGAACAATGTTTATATTGTTGATAATATTGAAGAAATGCTTGAATTGACTGTTGAACTTTATAAAATTAGAGGATTATTAACACCTCTTAGAAAGAAATATTGTATAAATAAATAAAAATAAATGGAACCTTTAACAATTTTAATAATATCAGTATCCATTGCCGTTGGTATAATCATAGGTGGGGCTATGACATTTGTAATAAAGAGATATATTGCAAATGAAAAATTAAGAAAAAATATCATAAATGATTTTGTTGAAAAAAACAAACATTTAGAAATGAAAGATATACTTAATAATTTTCATAAATTATATTATTCTTTGGATGATAAATTTACAAATGCTGTACCAGTAGATGTTATGTGGCAATCAATTTTAAAAAAATTATAAAATGATAAAATTTAGACTTTTAGACGAGAATGATGATTATAAGGAATATTCAATTAATTTGAATTTTAAAAATTTTGATGATTTTTATGATTGGACTGAAGAGAATTCAGAAGAATATGATGAATTTGTTGAAAATTTAGAATTTGAATATGGTGTTCATGATTTTGATGGTGAAGAAGGTGTAGTCGGTTATACATCATATGAAATTGAGGATTTTACTGTTGTTATGAATGAATGGCGTAATTTTTGGAATAAACATAATAGAATAATCTAAAATGACAAGAACTTGGATATATCAATCAAAAGATAATCCCGAAATTGGATTAATAATTGAAGAAACAAAAGCCAACTTTTCGGTATGGATCGATAATTACGAAGGTGGTGAGGCTTATATAACAGATTTGGATTTTCTTAACGATTTCGAATCATATGAAGATGCTTATGATTGGATTGTAGAAAATTATGGTGAAATTGTAGAATTGTAAAAAACCACACAATTATGGAGTATATTGTATTGATATTTGTGATAGTAATGTTAATATTTTTTAGTTTATTAATAATAATGATTATGCTTAATTTGTTTAAGAATTATCTTTCTAGAAAAGAGTTTATTGATTGGTTAAAAATTAAAATGAATTGTAAAAACACAAAAAATGAAAAGAACAAAAGATAGAGTAATTGCTGGTGTCTGTGGTGGTGTCGCAGAAGAATTAGGAGTAGATCCTATATGGATTAGAGGTGCTTGGCTACTATTAACCTTTGGCACTTGTGGATTTCCTGGTGGATTAATTTACCTAATTGCTTGGATGGTGATGCCAGAAGAAGATTAATAATAATTTAAAATTAAAATAAATGAATAGATTTCTAAATGCACTATTTGCAGGAGTTGTTATGGGTGGACTTTTGTATATTATATTACCATTTTTTGGTATACCCAGTAACGTTACAGAACTATTGTCAGGTTCAATGGCTATTGTTAGTTTTGTAGTTTTTTTGTTTCCTCCAAGAAAAATCACTTAAAAATGAGAAACTTTGTTAGAAAAATAGGATTTGGATGGGTTATATTGGCTATTTTACCATTATGTACTATAATTAATCAGATATTAAAATCTTTTGATATTGACTCAATTATAATTGTTTCAATTATATTACCATTGTTAGCAATACAATTATTTTCACTTGTTATAATGATTGTATATAGAAAAGAAATTTGGGGAAACTTCTGACTAAATTTAGAATATATACGAACTACGTAGAATTCTTCAGCAATAAGGGTGGTAGCTGTCGGTATCCTAGGAATGATAAGTGGAATCTTTAACAAGATGAAACCTAACAAATTACTGAGGTATGGCTGAGTGGTGAAATTGGTAGACACGTTGGACTTAAAATCCAATGGGCATTGCGCCCGTGACGGTTCGAGTCCGTCCTCAGCTACATAGTCCCAGTAACCTAGGGTAAAGAGTCTTTCAGAAATGGAAGGCTCTTTTATTTTGATTTATTTTTTGCTCTATAATTCGGAAAGTTTAGTTTTCATCATATGCTCTAAAATAACTAACATATACACTTTTAGGATGTTCACCTTCTTGAAATATGTAACCAGGTTCGGCACCATTACCAATTATGGTATACATCGGATATTCAGGTAATTGAATGATTTTACCAAAATTGACCCATTGTCCTTCTTTGAGTGTTTTAACTGCTAAATTATCAAAGTACCAAGTAATTCTATTCTTTTCCCATTTCATTCCGTAAGTATGATAATGTTTTGAAAAGTCCATTCCATTTAATCCACTAACATGCATTTTGTGTATTCTTAAACTGATAAGTCTATCAATATATGTTTGTTTATCAGCAGACCAAGGTGGTGGTACGTTTGGATTTTGCATATATCTGATGTTGTCATTTATGGTAGAAAGTATGTTAGGTAAATATCCTTTTCTGTGACAATCCTCTATCAATCCCCACATTTCGTCCCAATTTGGCTTATCATCTAACCAATGATAAGTCATTGTCATTCTGTTACTATCACCTGCTCCCATATATTCAAATTGATCAATTTCTGGGGGCCACGACTCTTTGGTTGAGAACCAAAATGCAGGCCAATACTTTATACCACAAGGAGTTACCTTACATCTAATTTCATAATAGCCATATTTTTTATACAAAGCAGGGTTGGTTGTGATTGTTCCACTAACTGTATTGATATGTTGAGGTGTTCCTGTATGATCAATTACGGGATTTGGTCCGTTGTAATTATCTGAGGTTAATAAACATTCACCATCTTTAAATGATATTTGTTCTGGTAGCCACATCACACCAAATTGTATATTGCCCCAATATTGATTTGTTGTCCATTTTGTTGTATCTAATGTATCAGAATCGAATTCATCATTAAAGATTAGATTCCATCCTTCTTTTTCGATTGGATTAGTTGTTTCTTTTTTAAATCTATTTGTAAAAATTAGGTACAAGTAGAATCTGATTTGGTAAAATAAATTTCTCATAAGATTCTGGTTAATTTTTTGGTAGTATAGTGTATATATAAAAAACAAAAATGTCAAGTTTTTTACGTAAAAAACTTGACATTCGAATGTTATAAAATATTAAATTTTAGTTATTTATGGAGATCCACCTATGTATGTTTTTACCTATAGGTGAATTAAAGTTTTAGAAAACGGTAGTATGAGATATATCTTTATTGGTGAAGAAATGATTGATGTTACTTATTAAAATTTCTTATTTTATCAAGATCTTCTTCTGAAAGGATAACTTCAGTATGATGAATTTGTCTTCCTCTAATAATCTTCCAAATATCACCTAATTTCCTAGAAAGTGATGCATCTGTGTATGAATTATAAAGTGTTATAAAATATTCAGGATCATCATCCCATTTGTCAATTGATAAACAAGAACAGTTATCTTGACATTTTACTATTACCTCTGTTTTATTTTTGTCCATGATTTTATAAGTATTATTTTTTTATATAGTAAAATAGGACTTATAAGTTGTATTTTTCTGAATCTATTAGATACGGGTGTTTTTTAATATAATCTTCAAATATATCATTTAATGATGTTGTATTTCTATAAAAATCTTTTAAATAAGAATATATTTTTGGATAGATGCCTAAATTTAATATTCTTTTTGCAAATTTTTGCTGTTGCATATTATTACTGCTGTGTTGTATATAATGTTTAAATAGTTGTAATAGTCTATCCTCATTAAAATACTTTAATAAAGGTTTGATAAGTTTATCTACAATATCTATTTTTTCACTATACCAACTATCAACATCTTCAACTAGTTTTGAAAAATCGTACATATTGAATTCCATACCATTTTCAAATAAAATTTTAAATACACTAATAACTAATGTTCGTTTACTTTTATACCATTTCATAGCATCAAAAAGTTTTTTAAACATTTTACTTTGTATATCAACATCACTAATATCCGCACCATTTTTTATTAATAGTTGAACAATACCTTTATTTAGAACTGAATATGCAATAATAGAATATCCATATAAATCTTTATCGTTTATATCAACACCATCACGAATTAATCTTTCATAAATATCAACATTGAATAAGTTCTTAGATGATAAATAATGTAAAATATTTTTATGTCCTTCTTTAAATTTATGTATTGCTTTTGGATCTACACCTTTATCATAAAATTTTTTAAAGGTTAACATATTTTTACAATAGAAAAGAACATTTTTACCACTCTTATCTTTGTGTTGTAAATCAACATTAAAGTTTAAGATATAATCGATAAGGTCTTGATTATTAGACTGTACAATACTCATTAAAACACTTTTACCATTTTTATCTGAATAATTTACCAACTTATTAACTAATTCTTTATCTTCATTACCTTTGAGTCTTTTAATGATATCGATTATCATATCTAATGATAGTGATACATTTTCAAGTAGAAAGTTATTGTAATTTTTAACCATATGATATATATAAAAATTGAAAACTAATCTTCTTAAATTGATTATAAACAAAAAAGAAATTTCTTTAAATGGAGAAAAATATATTTTACTTAGAAGATACTGTAAAAGGATTAAAAAAAATAGATACGGAAACTGTAGATATTGTTGTTATTGACCCACCGTATAACATAGGGAATCAGTTTAATGGCACTCTACCAATCGATAAGTATATCGCCTGGTGTACTGAATGGTTAGATGAATGTGTAAGAATTCTTAAGCCAACTGGTTCCCTATTTATTTATGGTTTCAGCGAGATTCTTGCTCATATTTCTGTGAATTTAAGTTTGAAACAACGTTGGTTAATTTGGCATTATAAAAATAAGGCTGTACCATCTTATAAATCAGGGTTTCAAAGATCTCACGAATCAATTATTTATGCTTGGAAAGATACTCCAATATTTAATGTTGATGATATTCGAATACCATATTCAAAAGAATTCTTAAAACAAGCAGGAAAGAAAAGAACTAAGTCTGAAACAGCAAGATATGGTAATAGTTCAGAAACTTTTTATGAAGCACATGAAGGTGGGGCATTGCCTAGAGATGTCTTTACAGACATTTCTGCGTTGGCTGGTGGTGCTGGAAGAAAGGAACGATACTTTCTATTAGATGATAAGTTTCATCTACCAGAAGCCATTAAATTGCTTTCAGCAGAAGATAAAAATAGAGTAATAAAACATCCCACACAAAAGCCCTTTGCTATTACCGAGAGATTATTATTAGCATCAAAACCAAAAGAAGGTGGATTAGTTGTAATTCCTTTTGGTGGTTCTGGTTCTGAAGGTGTTGTATGTAGAAAATTAGATTTAGATTTTATTGGATTTGACATTGATCCAAATTTTATATTTATGAGTAATGAAGCAGTAAAAAATTGGAAGAAGTTAATATGAAAGATATTGATATTAAAAGAGATATAAAAACTATATTAAAAGGATGTTATAACTATGATCCTTATAGTGGTAATTATTCATTTGATGAAGATGTTGCTGTGGAGAATATGGTTAAATATTTAGAAAAAAATGTATTTATAAAAGAGATTAGACGAAAAAAATTAGATCAAATAAATGATTTATAATATAATAGATGATTTGAAAAGTAGGATTAATAAAATGGAAAATATCGATTTTGTGATAAGTACTATAAGTGAAAACTGTCAATTTTATAAGGATAATGATTTAATTCAAGATTATTCTATCAAAGAAAAAAATTCTTATGACACAACAAATATTGATGTGTATTTAACACCAAAAAAAGTAGTTGATACTATTGTAGTAAGTGTAACTTTTCCTGAAACTGAAGAAATGATGAGAAAACGAAGAATTAAAGAAAAAAGAAAGATGAGACAAGAAAAATTAAATAAAATAAATGAAAAAAATACGAGTATCAATATCTATTAATGCTACCAATTCATTTACTTCTGATTTTGAAATTTGGCTCAATGATATTTTAGATAAACACCAAATTAATTATATGGTAAACAAAGATATATTAGAAAACGTTATTAGTATATACCAATATGCATTTGACAATGAGGAAAATAGAGAAGAAATATTACAAAGATTATTATCAAATCCAGATATAAAAACTTTGAAGGATATTCGAAGAGAAAAATTGAATAAATTGAATGAAAATTGTTAGAAATTATAAAAAGGATTCAAAGCATCAATGGTGGAAAATAATATTAAAGCCATTATATGGAAAATATTCTAATGTTAGTTGGTATCACAACAATGAAGTGTTAGGTTTAGAATTTTCAGCATACGGATTTAGTTCAAAACGAAAATTCGATAAAGGTATACGCAATGAATATGGTTCATTTGAATATGTAGGCAAATCTAGAGAAGAAGTTATAAGTAAAGAAAAAGAATTACTTAGAACGTATTATGATTACATTTTAAAATTAAAAATGGAAAATGTAGAAACTCTTAAAAAAGCTAAAAAAAGATTTAAAAAGAATGAAGAAGAACTTAACGGATATCTTGAATTAAAAGAATTTAAAATAATAGAAAGAAAAGAAAAATTAGAAAGTATTAATGGAAGATGATTTAAAGAAAATTATTGAAAAATATTCAGGATTAGAAAATACCTCAATTAATAGACTGAAAATAACATCTGAAGTAGATTCTTTTATAAGAACTAATTATTATGATCAAAATCAAATATACAATTGGAAAGTTCAATGTAACGAAGAGAATAATCCACCAAATGTGGAAAACATTTACATATATGTTTTTATTCAAAAAAGTAAACTTTTTAATATTAATGAATTGATGTTTAGAACTAATCCAATCAAAGTAATAAGACGAAAAAAATTAGATCAAATCAATGACTCCATTTATTAAGTGGGTCGGTGGTAAACGCCAACTACTCTCACAATTCCAAAGTTTATATCCACACAATTTTGATACGTACATCGAACCATTTGTTGGTGCTGGAGCCGTATTTTTTGATATTGTTGGAAAGTATGAACCAACAAAAATCATTTTAAACGATTTAAACAACGATCTAATCAACACATATAACGATATCAAACTCTCTTGTGATAACCTCACCAGAGAACTCCAAAACGTTCAGGATAGGTATAATAAGTCAGAAAATAAAGAGCAATTCTTCAAAGATAGTCGAGAAGAGTATAATAAAAATCGTAGTTCAGCATTGTTTATTTTTCTTAATAAAACCTGTTTTAATGGTATGTATAGAGTCAATAAAAGTGGTGGATTTAATACTCCATATAACCGAACATTTACTAATTTAAATCTTGATTTTGAAAATATTAAAAACGTATCTGAAGTTTTAGGAGATGTTGAAATAACATCAAAAGATTATAGAGATGTTGATTATACAGGTGAGAATATATTTGTATATTTTGACTCACCTTATAGAGTGTTAACAAATAATTTTACAACATATACAAAAGAAGGGTTTGATGAACAGGCACAAATTGAATTATCTAATTTTGTCAAGAAATTGTCAAATAAAGGTGTGAAGATAATGCTATCAAATTCATATTCAGATGATGGATTCTTTGAAGAACATTATGGTGGATTTAATTTTCATTTTGTGGATGCTCGTAGAAGTGTGAATAGTGATGGTAAAGGTAGAGGTAAAATAAAGGAAATTGTTAT
>Ga0210003_1001636_pt1 | contig 19537 bp, 13 predicted proteins | sample LantaG_FD_182804 | JGI IMG/M metagenome (GOLD analysis project Ga0210003, IMG submission 182804) | Deep subsurface microbial communities from Baltic Sea to uncover new lineages of life (NeLLi) - Landsort_02402 metaG (SPAdes) (version 2) | ecosystem: Environmental > Aquatic > Marine > Oceanic >... | reverse complement strand
GAGAGACGACGCTGGCGTTCAACGCGACGGTGCTGTCGAGGCACGTCGACAGGGACCCCTGGGCGAAAGAGGAGGAGGAGGAGGCGGAGGCGGAGGCGGAGGCTGAGGAGGCGGCGGCGGGGGGGGAGGGGGCGGCAGCGGCGGCGGCGGCGGCAGGAGGGATCGGCGCGGGCGGGACCCGCGGCGTGGGAAAGGCCCGCAAGACGGAGCGGGAGCGCGCCGGGACGGACGAGCACGGCGCAGCCGGAGGCCTCGCGGCACAGGCCGAGGCGACCTCGGCGGCCGCGGCCGCGGCAGGCCAGAGAAAGCACAGCTTCGAGGTCAACGGGCTCTCTTTCTCTTCCCCCCCCGTCTTCCACGCCAAGAGCAGCAGCAGCAGCAGCAGCAGCAGCAGCAGCAGCAGCGTCAAGGTGACGAAATCGGCGAAGGAGAGGAAAAAGGCCGAGGAGGAGGCCGAGAAGAAGAAGAAGGAGCTGATCGACCTCGCCGAATACACCCGCGAAGAGCGGCGGCAACGCAAGAAGAAGGAGTTGGAGAGGCCGCCGGAACTCGAGCTGAAAGGCGACGCCGTCGCTCTCTTCGTCGACGACTTTTCGGCCTCGGTCGTTCCGATGGTTGGTTTCTCGGGAAGCAACTGCTTGCTCCCTCCCGGGTGCCTCTCCGCGAACGTGTGCGGGTGGTGTCCCGGGAGGGGAGGCGGGGGGCTCGTGGGCGGCGGGTTCGGCGGGGGCGGGTTTGCCGGCTTCGGGCGATAAACCTAGTTGAAAAAAAAGAAAAGATTTTTCTTCCTCTTCTTCGTTTTCATCTGTCCCCCCCCCCCCCCCCCCCCCCCCACCCCGCCTTTTCCCTCCCTTCTTCCCTCTTCCGACTTAAGCGGATCTCTTACAGTGCTCTCATTCAGATTGCGCATTATACAACACCAAGTCCTACCCCGCGAAGCACACTAAAGGATTCAAAAACACAAGTCCCTCGTTATATCACTCAGAAAAAATGGAAAATTGGAGGGAGAGACAGGTTTCTGCTTAGCCCCCCTTTCCTTCTCTCTCTTTCTCTTGTTTCTACCTTGTGTTGTCAGTAAGCAAAGAAAAACAAACTCTCAAATCGCGATCTCTTGGTCTCTCTCGGTCGTTCCGAAGAAACAACCATCCCCCCGCCAAAAAAGTTACTCGACGAGACGCTCGCTCGCTCCAAAAACATTTTCGATCGACTAGAATTCTCGCTTCGAAAATGCCCGCTCCAGCGGCGGCCGTAGAGCTCCAGCTCCCCTCGACGCCTCGCCGGCGCCGGCGCGGGCGGCGATGGAAGCTCGTCGCGGCATCCGCGGCCGCGGCGCTGCTCGCTGTTGGCGCGGCATTGTGGCTCAGCGGAGGAGGCAACGCGCCGGCGATCGGCTCGTCGTCGTCGTCGACCTCGTCCTCTTCGTCGACCCCTTCCACCTCCACTTTTCCTTCCTCTTCCTCCTTCGCCTGCGGCGGCGCCTCCGCCCGCGGCTCGCGCCCGCAGATGGAGGACGTCGCCAGCTGCTCCAGGTTCACTTCCGAGGACGGCGGAAACCGAGCAGAAGCAGAGAGTGGAGAGAACGAAAACGAAAGCAGCGAAAGGTACGAAATCTCCTTCGGCCTCGTCGTCGACGGCCACGAGGGCTCCTCCACGGCCGAGCTCGTCTCGCGGGCGCTGCCCCTCCAGTTCGAGCGCGAGTGGAAGCAGAGGAAGAGCGACGACGCGAGGAAGAACGGGACGACGGAGGAGGAAGTGCCAGCGCCGCCTCGGCTGCTCCTCGCGGGGGCGCTCTCGGCGGCGGCGGCGGCCGTCGCCGGGGCGGCGAGCGGGCAGAGCGACGGCGCCGTCGCGGTCTGGGCCGCCGTCGTCGCCTCCGCCTCCTCCCCCTCCCCGTCCTCCTCTCGAGGCTCTCCCCCTGCTCCTCCTCCTCCTGCTCCTCCTCCTGCTCCTCCTCTTCGTCGTCCCCCTCTCGCCGTCGCCGTGGGGTGGCTCGGGGACGCCGCGGCGCTGCTCTGCGAGAGGGAGGGAGCGTCGGGGTCGGGGGGAGGGGAGCGGGGCGGGGCCTCTTCGGGCAGGGCGGCGCGGCTGACGGCGGACCACTCGCTGGCGTCGCCCGTCGAGGCCGCCCGCGTCTCCTCTTTTCGTCCCTCTACCGCTTCTTCCTGCTCTTCTTCTTCCTGCTCTTCTTCTTCCTGCTCTTCTTCTCCTTCTTCTTCTCCTTCTTCTTCTCCTTCCTCGTCTCTTTCGAAGAAGCGCCTCGCCGGAGAGCTGGCCGTGACGCGCGCCTTCGGCGACGCGGGGTACTCGGATAAGGGGCTCAGCGGCGAGGCGGAGCTGGTCTTCCTAGGCGACGGCGACCTCTCTCGGCTCTTTTCTTCTTCGCCGGCGCCGACTAAGGCGAGGAAGAGCAAGGGAAAAGGGGGCCTCCTCGCGTCGTCCCTCTTCTCGGGGTCGGTCTTTCGTTCTCCTTCTTCAGCTTCGGCTTCCTCCTCTTCTTCTCTCCTCCTGCTCGTCTCGGACGGCGTGTTAGAGGCCCTGAGCGAGGAAGAAGCGTGCGGCGTGGCTTTGGACTCGATTCTGGGAGAGCGAGGAAGCTCTTCTTCCTCTTCTTCTCCTTGCGCCTCTTCTTCTTCTTCTTCTTCTTCTTCTTCTGATTTTTCTCCTCCTTCTCCCTCGGAGGCTCTCCGTCTCCGCAGGGAACGGGCACTGCCGATGCCCCCCGTCGGAGGACTGGTTCTGCGAGCAGGAGGAGAAGGAGAGGCGGAGGGAGTCATCAGAGGCGGCGGCGGAAATGGCGACGACGACGACAACGACGACGACGGAGGCAAGGTGGCAACGACGACGGCAAATGCTTCTCCTTATTCTTCCGACGACGACGACGACGACGCGGCAGAGGCAGCTGCGGCCACCGTGCGCTGCGCCATCGTTGCCGGATCGACGGACAACGTCGCCGCGGTCGTGATTCCCCTAAGGCTTCCAGAGAAGGAGGAGAAGACGAAGAACGGAAAAGCGCGCTCCGGCGGCGCTCCTCCTCCTCCCTCCCTCGCGGTCGTCGTCTCCCCCGCGTCTTCGTCGCCGCTCCTGCCCTCTTACTCATCCTCTCGCTACGTTCTCACGGAGCGCCTGCCTCGGGCCTCGGACGCCGCGGCCCTGATGCGGCGGCAGCAGGAGCAGCAACGAGAGGGAAGAGGAGGAGGACGGGTGGGGAAACCCGGCTTTGGCGGCGGCGGCGGCGGTGGCGGAGAGAGCCTGTTCTTGTCGCTGCTCCTGCGGCCGCTCCGCCGCTGGCTCTCCCTCCGCAGGTGGCTGCGGCGCTCCTCCAAAGCCGTCGTTCCCCTCTCGTCTTCTCTCTGGGCCTCTTCCTCTTCTTCCTCTTCGGCTCGGGCTGAGAGCGAAGCCGCGGCGACGGAAGCAATCTCCTGGCGAGACTTTTGCGAAGCAGCGGAGGCGGCGGGGAGAGGAGGCCTCGATTCCTCCTCCTCCTCCTCCTCCTCTGCTCCGCCGCGCTTTTCTTCTTCCTCGCTGCTCTGGGAGGCCGTCTGTGCATCCGGGCTCGGGCCGCGAGCGGCGGCGGCGGCGCTCGCGGCAGCTACGATCGATGCCGAAGGGAGCGGGGGAGACCCCATTTTCCTCGCCGCCGCCGCGGCGGCGGCGGCGGCGTCGACTTTGGCTGCGGCGACGAAAGCAATAGCGGCGCCGCTCCCAGCGGCGCTCCCTCCCGCTTTCTCTTCCTCTTCCGTGAGCAGCGTCGTCTCCGCGGCCCTGCAGGTTGCTTCCGCGGCCGCAGCCCGCGGTTACTCCCTGTTCGACGGGAGCAGCGCGAGCGGCGGGAATGAAGGGGAAGGAGGCGAGGAGGAGGGGGAGGGGTCGAGGAGGCGGAGGGCCGGCGGCGGGCAGCCCTTTGCCCTCGGTGGGTTCGGGGAGGTCTACCGGGCCCGCCGCGACGAAGGGGCGGGGAGGAGGGGCGGCGGCGGCCCCGGCAGCTCGAGGACCTTTGTGCTGAAGCGCGTCCCGGCGAGGAAGAAGGGGAAGAGGAAGGGAGAGGAGGAGGAGGGGGGAGCCAGCGGCGGCGGCGCCGCCTCCGCCTCCCCGGCAGAGAGGGAGGCCGCCGTCGCCGAGCTGCTGCTCCTCCGGGCGTCGTCGTCGTCGTCGGCGGCGTCGTCGGCGTCAGCGTCGGCGTCGGCGGCGTCGGCGTCGGCGAGAAGCCCCCTCCTCCTCGACCACCTCGCCCCGCTGATCGACGCCTTCTCCGACTTCGAGACGGGGGACGACTGGCTGGTGTTCGAGGACGGGGGCGCGTCGCTGTCGAGCCTCCTCTACGACGACGGCGGCGAAGGCGGCGGCGGCGGCGGCGAAGGCGGCGGAGGAGGGGGAGGGGGCAGCTCCTCCGCGGTGCCGCTCTCGAGCTCTCGCTGGCACTCCCGCCTCGTCTCCGCGTCGCGCGAGTCCCCTCCCGAGCTCCACCTCATGGAGCTCGTGGCGCAGCTGCTCCGCGCCCTCGACGCCCTGCACTCCAGCGGGGTCTCGCACAACGACGTCAAGCCCGCGAACGTGCTCTTGCTGGAGGAGGAGGAGAGAGAGGGGGAGACGGAGACGAGATCGACGTCGGCTTCGCCTCCGTTCCCGCGCTACCGCGTCCGCCTCGCCGACTTTGGCTCCGCGCACGTCTTCTCTCCGAGGGAGGGGACGACGCCTCCTTCCTGGGGGAGCTCTTATGCCATCTCTCTGTCCGAGCCGGGGGAGGCGACCGCTCGCTACGCCCCGCCCGAGCGCCTCCTCGCCTCCCCTTCTCCCGCTTCTCCTTCTCCTTCTCCTTCTGCTTCTGCCTCTGCCTCTGCCTCTCCTTCTGCTTCTGCTTCTGCTTCTGCTTCTGCTTCTGCTTCTGCTTCTGCTTCTGCTTCTGCCTCTGCCTCTCCTTCTGCTTCTGCTTCTGCTTCCTCTCCTCCGCAGCAGCCTCCTCCTCCTCCTCCCCCGCACGCCGCGGACGTCTGGGGCCTGGGAGTGCTCTTCGCCGAGCTGCTGACTGGAGATCCGGACCCGCTGCGCCCCGGAGCGAGGGCCGCGGCGGCGCTCACGGTGCGGTTCCGGGACGGGGGGACGAAGCGGGGGGCGGCGGAGGGAGGCGGACGCAGCGGCGGCGGCGGCAACAGCGGCGGCGGCGGCAAGAGCGGCGGCGACGACGAGGGCGGCGGCGGCGCTGCCGCCGCCGACTCTTCTCAGCAGCAGCGGCAGCGGCAGCAGCAGCAGCAGCCGCAGCGGCAGCAGCAGCAGCACGAGCACGAGCAGCAGCAGCTGTCGGGCCTCGAGGCGGCCCTGTACATGCGCGGGCTGATGGAGCTGTGCCTGTGGCCGCCGAGGGGGGGAGGAGGAGGGAGCGGGAGCGGCGTCGCAGGCGGCGGCGAGGGGTTGCAGGCTCCCTCCCCTCCTCCCTCCCCGCAGCAGCAGCAGCAGGAGCGGAGGGAACGCGGGGAAAGCAGCGGCAGCCCCCTCCGCGCAGACCGCCGCCACCCGTCCGCGGCGGTCCTCCCGGCCGCCGCCTGCTCCGACGCCGCGGTCGCCGCGGTGCTGACCGCGAAGCGGGCCGCCAAGCTCCCTACCTCTTCTTCCTCGACCTCGACCTCGACCTCTCCTCCTCCTCCCCCGGTTTCGGTCGCCGCCGCGCGGCTGCTCCGCCGGATGCTCAGCTGGGACCCGAGGGCGAGGCCGTCCGCGGCGGAGCTGCTGCAGGACCCTTGGTTTTTGGCTGAGAGAGAGGTTCGAAAGATGTAAAAGTAAAAACGACTTGAAAAGCGAGAGTTTCCGACGACTATCGAGGTCAAGTTTTTTTTTGGAATTGTCCGGCTAGTTTTTTTTTGCTCTTCAACTTTTTCCTTCTTTTTTCTACCCCTCCGACAGCAACTGTCGAGAGGGAGAAGCGCGCGCTTGCGCTTTCTGCTGAATTACCTCTCAAAATTGCCTCCCTGAATAGGAAGGGGCGCATCGGTCGATGTCCGGCGACGCCAGGCCCGACGCGGGCGCTGCGAGCGCAGGTACGAATTGAAGAAGAGTTCTCCGCTATTGCTTCGCTCGATGTCGACATCGAGCGAAGAAAAAGCCCCCCGTCTCGCGTGTCTCTCTCTCTCACTCTTTCTTTCTCCCCGGCGCCTTCCACGCCTCTCCGCCTGTGGAGCAGATGCAAGAAACTATACATCTGAGAGTCAGAGACTCCCTCGAAAGAAAGCAAAGCTTTTGACTAACGGATTCGTTCTCAATTTCCGCTCTCAGTTCCATCGACAGCGGCGCCTCGAACCGACTGCGGCGAAGACCTCAACACCGAGAGGACAGCCCCTCTCTCCGAGGACCTCTCCTTCGTCGACGCCGAGAAGCGCAGGCTCGCCTCGCACCCGATAACGCTGATCTTCAGGTCGAGGGACGTCGAAACGGCCTTCTTGGCCTCCGCGGCGCCAAGGAGGCCGCTGCTCCCAGCCGCCGCTGCTGCTGCTGTGGCGGCAGCCCTCCGCGGCGGCTTCCTGCCGCGCGCTCTTTTGCTCACGGTCTCGCTCTGCTCGCTGGTGCTCGGGAGCAGCATGAGCGAGAGGGCCGGGGCGACGGCCTCGGAGGCGGCGGCGGCGAGCTCCTCCGCTTCCTCCTCCCCTCCCTTGGCCTCCTCCTCCTCCCCCTCTGCCGTCGTCTCCGCCGCCTCGGCCGCCGCGGCGAGCTTTTCCGCTTCCTCCTCCCCTCCCTTGGCCTCCTCCTCCCTCTCTGCCGTCGTCTCCGCCGCCTCGGCCGCCGCGGCGGCCCGCGCCCGCGCCCACGAGGCCGCCGTCGCCGCCGCCGCGGCCGCCACCGTGGGAGTCCTCCTCTCCTTCCCCAGCGCCTCGGCGGCCCTCTCGGGCTCCCCAGACGCCTTCGGCTGCTATTTCCTGATTGTCGCGCCGGCGCTGCTGCGCGTCCGCTGGCTGCCCGCCGCGCTCGCCCTCGCGCTCCCCTCGGCCGCCGCGGCCGCGAACTTCACGCTGCTCCCGACCTGCCACGCGCGCCGCGCCCTGGCGTCGGCGTGGGCGATCGGCGCCCTGATGGCCTACGTTGTGGACTCGCTGCGCCGCGCGGCGTTTGCGTCCGCGCGGCTCGCGGCGGCCGCGGCCGAGCAGGAGGCCGCCGCGGCGCGCGCCAGGGAGAAGGCCGCGCGGGCCCTGGCGGCGGCGACGGCGGCGCGGACGCTCGCCGTCGCCAAGGCCCGCGCCGCCGCCGCGGCCGGAACTGAATTCATGTCGCTGCTGTGCCACGAGGTGCGCACGCCGCTCAACGGCGTGCTCGCCGCGAACGAGATGCTCCTGCTCCTGCCCGAGGAGGAGCTGGGCGCCGAGGCGAGGGAGCTGGCGTCGACCGTGAGGGTGAGCGGGGCGCTGCTGCTCAACACGGTATCTTCCTTCCTGGACCACTTCAAGACCGCGGCGGTGAGAGAAGAGAGAGAGGGAGGGATGGAGGAGGACGGGAACGGGGGAAAAGAGAGCAAAAAAAAAAGAAGGTCGAGAAAAACAAGCTCACCGCGCTCTCCCTCCCTCTTCTACCGAACCCTTCTCCCGAACAAAAAAAACCAGGGCCGCCGCCTGGACGCCGTGCGCAACAGAGTGATCCTCCGCGACCTCGTAGATGACGTCTGCTGTGTCGTCGACGCGATGTTGAGGGGCCACGCGACGGCCGAGGCCGCCGCGGCCGCGGCGTCGGCGGGCTGGGCGGCGAACAGGGGAGCGAGAGGCCTCGGGGCTGCCGCCGCCGCCGCCGCTGCCGCCGCGTCGGCGTCGAGGCAGCCCCCGCCGCCGCCGCCGACGCTGCCCGTGATCCTGCTCCAGCCGCGGATCTCGAGGGACGTCCCCTTCGACGTCCTGACCGACGGCGACAGGCTCAGGGGCCTGCTGCTCAACCTGCTGACAAACGCGTCGAAGTTCACGCGCCGGGGCAGCATCGGGGTGCGAGTGACCGTCTCGCGCTCGCCCTGGCACGCTCCCTCGCCGCCGGCGTCGGCGAGGACGTCGGCGGCGGCGGCGGCGGCGGCGTCGAAGTTGGCGCCCTGCTCGGCGAGGCAGAGCGGCGGCGACGCGAGCGTCAGGGCGCTGCTCCGGGCGTCGCTCACCGAGACGGCGAGCGCCTCCTCTTCTGCTCCTGGCGCTGCTTCTGCTGCCGCTGCTCCTGACCCCGCCTCCGCCGCCGCCGCCGTCCTGCAGGCCTCCTCGCTGTACTCCATCCCGGCGTCGTTGCCGCGGGCGGCCGCCGTCGTCGACGGCGGCGCCGCAGCGAGGGCCGACGCCGCCGCCGCCCTCGCGCTCGCCGCCGAGGCCGCCGCCGCCGCGGCCTCGACCTCCTCCCTGAGCGGAGGGGAGTCGGTCGACCTCTCCGACCTCCCGCGCTCCTCCACGGGCATCGAGGAGGTCGCCGCCTCGGGCGCGCTGCTCGAGGAGGGCTGGGCCGCGGTGGCCTCGCGCTGGCCGGCCGCCGACGGCGCCGCCGACGCCGACGGCGCCGCCGACGGCGACGGCGCGGCGCCGCCGGGCCTCCCCCCCCGGGGCTCGAGCCCGGGCGCGAGCCCGGGCGCTCCCGGCGGCGGCGAGTGGCTCGTCTTCGAGGTGCGCGACACGGGCTGCGGCATCCCGGCCCGGTCCCTGCGGAGCCTGTTCCGCGCCTTCGACCAGGGCGACGGCGACAGCGACGGAGGCGGCGGCGGCGGCGCAGGAGGAGGCTCCTCCGCCGCGGCCGCCGCCGCCGCCGAGGCCGCCCACGCCCAGGCCCGCGCGCGCGGCGGCACCGGCCTTGGCCTCGCAATCGTGCGCACGCAGGTGAGGCAGGCCTTCGGCGGGCAGGTCGGCGCGATGTCGAAGGAGAAGCGCGGGTCCGTCTTCTGGTTCAGCGTCCCTCTGGCGAGGCTGCCAGAGTGGGACGAGGACCCCGGAGCCGCCGATCCCGCCGCTGCTCGTGCCGCAGAAGAGGCTGCCTCTCTCTCTGCGGCGAGCACCGCGAGCGCCGCGGCCGCGGCGGCGGCGGCGGCGGCGGCGGAGCGGCCGCCGTCGCCGCCGCCGGCGCTGCGGAGGACAGCCAGCTGGGGCTCCCGCGACGCCTTCAGCGACGGGCACATGCGGCCCCTCCCGCCCTCGCTCTCGGCCGTCGGAGGCGCAGGAGGGGGGGCCGGAGGGGACGGCGCCTCCGGGCAGCAGCAGCAGCAGCAGCAGCAGCGGCAGCGGCAGCAGCGAAGGGCCTCGGACGCGACGGCCGACGCTTCCCCCGCGGGCTCGTCGGTGGCCGACCTTGGCGCCGCCGCCGCCGCCGCCGCCGCCGCCGCCGCTGGGGCTGCCTCCGCGGCTCCCTCCGCCGCCGCCTCGGCTCCCGCTCCCGCTCCGGCCTCCTCCTCCTCCTCCTCCTCCGCCGCCGCCGCCCTCCCCTCGGCCCTCACGGCCAGGGACTGGGCCGCGACGAGCAGGAGGGCGGACACGAGCAGGGCGATCGCGATGACCGCGGCCCGGGGGCCCCCCTCCCCCGCCGCCTCGGCCGCCGCGGGCTCTGCTGCTGCTGCTGCGGCGGCGGCGGCGGCAGCGACCCCGCACCTCCGCAGCACGGGCTACTACGCGCGGAGCAGCGGGAGGGCCGCGCGGCGCTCGATGTCCGCCGCCAACCTGGGCGCCGCCGACCGCGACGCGAGGGCGCGCGCGGCCGAGGCGGCGGGCGCCTTCGCCGCCGCCGCCGCCTCCGCGGCTCCTCCGAGGGCCTCGAGCTCCGCAGCCGGCGCGGCCGTCTCCGTCCCGGTCTGCCCTCCCGGCGGCGAGGGGTGCGTCGCCGGCGCCGGGGGAGGCGGGGCGGGGGGCCTCCGGGGGAGGCGGGGGCCGGCCGGCGGGCGCTCGTCGGCCGACGCCGCGTCGGCGGGGATGGGGCCCCCCGGGTCTGCCGAGGACTCGAGCGCCGCGGCCGCCGCGGTGGCTGCGATCATCGCCGCGGCGGCGGCGGACGCCGCTGCCGCGGAAGGGGAGGCGAAGGCGAAGAGGGAGGAGGAGGAGAAGGGCGAGAACGGGAGGAGCGCTGCTGCCTCCTCTCTGGCTCCTCCTCCTGCGACGCCGGCGCCGACTCCCTCCGTCCCAGAGGGCGATGCTCACCAGCAGCAGACGGACGAGGAGGACACCTTGGCCCCGCTGCAGTTCACCAGGAGGCACTTCCGTCCCAGCAACGAGGCCGGTGCCGGCAGCGGCGACGCCGCCCTCCAGCCCTCGTCGTCGACGTCGGCGGCGGCGGCGGCGGGCAATCCCCGGCCGTTCCGCTCCGTGCGCCCGTCGATGGAGGAGCGCCGCCGCAAGCTCGACGCCAGCGTCCTCGCGGGACGGTCCGTCCTCGTCGTCGACGACAACCCGTTGAACCGCACGATCGCCTCCAAGCTGGCCACGACGCTGGGCCTGCGCGTGACGAGCGTGGCGAGCGGCGAGGAGGCGGTCGAGGCGGTGGTCGCGGCCGCGGCCGAGGCTGCTGCCGCCGCTGCTGCTGCTGCTGCGGCGGCGGATGAGGCCGCGAATTCTTCTTTGGACTCCGCTGCTCCGGCGGTGATGACGCGCCATATGAACCAGTTTGATGCCGTCTTGATGGATATGTGCGTTTTCTTTTTAGTTCACGGTTTTGCGTCACAGAAGAAGAGGAGAGATAGAAAAGAGAGAGAGAGAGAGAGACTTTTTTCTCTCACGAAAAGAATAAAAAAAAAACCCAAAATCTTCAAAAACATTTTCAGGCGCATGCCGGGAATCGGCGGCGTCGAGGCCACGCGCCAGCTCCGCGCCCTCGGCCACGCTGTGCCCATAGTCGCGCTCACGGCCAACGCCTCGGAGCGCGACCGCGACGAGTGCATGGAGGCCAATTTCGACGGGTTCCTGTCCAAGCCGGTTACCAGGGATCGACTAGCGGAGGCGTTGGTGCTGGCCATCAGCGGGAGGGCGCGGTTTCAGGACGAGGTCGTCGTGTACGGGTCGGGGGCGATAGGTATGGGGCTCGGGTTTTGAAAAGAAAGCGAAGGAGGAAAAGAGAGAAAGGTCGGAAGAGAAAGATATTTAGAAGGTCTTTCACTTTCCGAGAAATGAAGAAAAAAACGAGACTCTTCTCCTCTTTCTTCCGCTTCTTCATTCTCCCTTCTCTCTCTCTCGTTCTTCATCAATTATAGATTGTCAAAGGAATATAAGTAAACGATTTATCACACGCACGCACAAACAAAAAAATGGGGGGGGGAAAACGTTTTTTTTCTTTCTCGGAAAAAACAAGAAACAAAAAGACTTAAACTCTCTCGCATTCTCTTGTCTCTCTCTTCCTCTCCCTTTCAAGCCTTCTGCTGGATCTTCTCCGCGCCGCCCTTGGAGCTCTCCCCGCCCGCAGCGTACGGCACGAACGCCGGCCTCGGCCTCAGGCCCAGGGCCGCGAACATCACGTCGTCGTCCTCGCGGTCGGCGTTCTTCGTCGTCAGCAGCTTGTCGCCGTCGAAGATGGAGTTGGCTCCCGCCAGGAAGGCGAGGGCCTGGTCGCCGAGGCCGAGCTCCTTGCGGCCGGCAGAGAGGCGGACGACAGAGCGGGGCATGAGGACGCGGGCGGTGGCGACGCACCTGTTTTTTTTTTCCCCAGCGAAAGGGGTTGAAAGGGGTGAGTTTTTCCCTTTTTGATGAAGAAGAAGAAGAAGAAAGAAACCCGATAAAAAAACTCTCTTCTTCTTCTCACCTGACCAGGTCCATCGCCTTGGGCGCCTGCGCCGCCCCGCTCTCTGCCAGCGGTGTCCCCTCCACGGCGACCAGCGCGTTGATCGGCACCGACTCCGGGTGCTCCGGGAGCGTCGCGAGCGTCTGAAGCAATCCAACCCGATCTTTGTCGCCCTCGCCCAGGCCGATGATCCCGCCCGCGCAGACCGAGACGCCGGCGTCGCGCACGGCGGCGAGCGTGTTGAGCCTGTCCTGGTAGACGCGCGTGGTCGAGACCTTGCCGTAGTATTCGGGGCTCGTGTCGAGGTTGTGGTTGTAGGCGGTCAGGCCGGCCGTGCGGAGGTCGCGAGCCTTGGGGTTTTTTTTGTTGTTGTTGAAAGTTTTTCGAGGTGAGTTCTTTCCTTCTTTCGAAAAGCGCGCACCCCTTCTCTCTGTCTACTCTCTCTCTCTCTCTCTCTGTCTACTCTCTCTCTCTCTACTCTCCTCTCTTTCTTCCTCTCCTCTCCTATCTTTCTCCCACTCTCACCTGCTCCGGCGTCAGCATCCCCAGCGTCGTGCAGACCTCCATCCCCAGTCCCCGGATCTTGGTCACCATCTCGAGCACCCTCGACCACTGCCGCGGCCCGACCTGCGAGGGGCCCCTCCACGCGGCGCCCATGCAGAACCGCGTGGATCCCGACTGGGCGGCCCTGACGGCGGCCTCGTAGACCTCGTCGAGATCCATCAGCTTCTCGGCCTTCAGGTCGACGTTCTTGTGGTGCGAGCTCTGCGAGCAGTAGCCGCAGTCCTCGGGGCACCCGCCCGTCTTGATCGACAGCAGCGTGCATCGCTGGACCATCGAGGGCTCGTTGTGCATCCGGTGCGCGCTCGCGGCGGCGAAGATGAGGTCGAGGAGCGGGGTCTCGTAGACCTCGGTGACCTCGGCGCGGCTATTGGTTGTGGCGTTTTTTTTTTGGGGGGTAGGGGTGGGGGGAGGAGAGAGAAGGTTGAGAGGAGGTCGAGTTGTCGCGGAAAAGATGATCGAAGGTTCACGTGCCCATCGTTGTGCGCTTTTTTTCTCACTCGCTCCCTTTCGCTCCCGCTCCTCCCGATTCGAGCCCGGCGACATCGTCTCCGCCTCGAATGCGCGTGCCGGGCGCGAGAGAAAGTTGGTGCATGGGCCCACAGAGAGCTCGCGTGCTCACTCGAAGAAAAAGCTAGCCGCAAGCTCTTCTTTCGACGGCCGCCGCAAGCTCGCTCTCGCGTGCTCGCTCGTTCCATCCCGGCCCTCTCTCGTCCTCGCTCGCTCGCCTGCAAGCGTCCCCAAACAACCCCCTTTCCTGGATCTGCTCACACAATCAAAAACACAGGATACTCACGTCCAGTCGTTGCGGACCACGCCCAGCTCTCGCAGCCAGCGCGGACCGCTGCTGCTGCTGTTTTCCTCGCTGTGGTGATGCGACGACGACTCGCCGTCCGATTCTGCCACCGCGGGCATCGACGCCGTGCCCCTGCGAACGGCGTTGGCGGAAGCGGCGCCGGTGGCCTGCGCCGCCGCCGAGGAAGAAGAGGCCAGGGTGCTGTGCGCGCGGGAGAGCGCCGCGAGGACACCCCTGGCGAGGAGGGAAAAGGACATGGTTGAAAACTTTTTTCTACCGCTTCACCCTGAAGAACGTGACGAGAGTGGAGGAGGAAGCGAGTCAGTGTCGTACGCCGCCGCCACACTTTCCTCCTCAAAGAAGCGCCCTCTTCCCCTCTACCGCCGGCCCTCTCTGAGGCCTGCATTGCACCCTCCGTCTTCGACTCGTGCTCGCTCCCGTTCGTTCCTCATCCCCCCGGGCACGAAGGGCGTGAATCGGAGTGGAATCCGATAGATAGAGCGCTGAAGAGAGAGCAAGGTTTTTTTTCGATTGAAAAAAAAAAGCCGTCGCCTTGTCTCTTCTTGTTAGCAGCCATTGGAACTCTTTGGGCCCTTTTCTCCGGTGTCGCCCTTCGGTCTCTTCGCTTCGACCCCAAGGCAGCATAGAAAATACTGAACCGCTCGCAGAGGGATTAAAAAGCGGAGCTCACCCTCCCTGACCTCTCTGTATTCGGTCTTCAAAAAAGGCCAACCGAGAGAGAGAAAGAGAATCGCGGCGGAACAACACACAATGTCGCTCGTCGCCTCTCTTGTTCACCACCTCCCTCCGCTGACCGGCGGCGGCTTCTGGGCAGCGTTCGCGCAGGTCGCCCTGGTCTACTACGGCTTCGCCGCGGCGATCCACTGGCTCATCCCGGGGCTCTTTGAGGTCGAGAGCGTGCAAGTCGGGGAGCGGCGGCCGGGGCAGGTCAGGAGGGAGGCGCTGCTGTCGATAGGTGAGAGAGAAGGTTTTCGAGTTTTTTTTTCCAACGTTGTTCGACCTCACTTGCGCGTCGTCTTCCGACCTCGACCTTCTTCTTCCGTCGTTTTCACACCTCTTCCTCTCCTCCTCTTGTGTGAAAGAGAGAAAACGCGCGCGCTTGGAAAACGCGCGCGAGTTTGCCGAATTCATTTTTTGACCAGAGAGGAGAAGTCGAAAAAGTAAAAACTAAAAGAAACCCCGACCTCGACCCGACTTTCAAAACGACCCCCCCCCCCAAAAAAAAACTTCAAAAAAGGCCCGATCGCCGTCAAGGCCCTCGTCTTCACCGTCGTCGAGGCCCTCTCCCGAAAGCCGGGCCTCACCAGGCTATACTCGGGCCGCATCGAGGGGGTGACGGGGTGGGCGTACGCCCTCTGCACGGTCGCCGCGCTCGACGCGCTGCACGACGCCTGGTTCTATTTCACGCACCGCCTGCTCCACTCCAGGGCCCTCTACCGGGGGGTGCACTCGCTGCACCACGAGTCCACGGTGCCCTCGGCGTTCACGGGCTACGCGTTCCACCCGCTCGAGGGCGCGCTCGTCTTCGCCAACGAGATCCTGGTCACCTTCCTGTTCCCGATCCACTCGGGGCTGCACCGGTGCTACCACCTGTGGACGACGGTGATCCACAACGGGGGCCACGCCGGGTACGAGATCGCGCCGTTCATTCCGAGCCTGGCTGCGGCGGTGGCGTCGGTGGTCGAGGGGGCGGCGGCGGTGATGGGGAGGGTCGCGGCGCTTTCTCCGTCGTCGTCGAAGGTCGGCCCCTCCTCTTCCTCGGAAGCGGCGGCCCGCGCCGCGGGCGAGGCCTCCAAAAGGGCCAGGGCCGCGCTCAACACGGTCCGCCACCACGACATGCACCACCGCTTCCCCTTTGCGCACTTTAGCCTCTACTTCACGCACTGGGACAGGCTGCTGGGCACGGAGCACGCCGGGTACAGGGTGGCGGTGGAGGCGCACTTTGCGCCGAAAACGGCGGCAGCGGCGGAGGTTGGGAAGCAGGATGCGGAGGCGAAGACGACGGCGAGGGAGGCCGCTTTCGTTGCTGCCTCCGCTTCTGCTTCCGAAACGGAAGGGCCCTCCTCGACGGCGTCGACGACTAAGGGCGGCCTCGAGAGGCTCGCGAGCGCGATGGAGGAGTACGCGCTGCTGTCGCAGAGGAAGCAGCGGCGGCGGCAGCAGCAGCAGCGGAACGGGAGGAAGGGCGTCCAGAGCAGCGGCGACGGCGCGAAGAGCTCTCCCGCTGCTTCTGCTGCTGCTGCTCGCCGCCCGCGGTCTCCGGGAATCGGCGCTTGGAGGCCCACGGGCAGCACGGAAGAAACAGAGATCTCTCAGCAGCAGCAGCAGCAGCAGCAGCAGCAGCAGCGGAGGAGCAGCAGGCTCGCCCGGGCTGTTTGAGAGGAGGCCGAGACGACGGGAGAGACAACCTCGAGAGGCCCCCCGGAAAAAAAACGCAACACCTAAAAAAATTGCCTTGCACCCACCAACACTTGCCAATTCTTTCACTTGCCTTGAATGTTTCTCTAGTATCCACCTCTGCGCGGAGCGGTGACTCCGAGCGCGCTCTTTCCATCATTTTGCAGTTGTCCCTTGTTCCCTTGTTATTTCTGAAAAATGAACCAGTTTTTTCTCTTCCGAGAAAGAAGAAGAAAAGAAATCCGAGAATCTCGGACGCCTGCTCCGAGAATGTGTTGATTCCACTGTTTTCCGCCGAGAGAGAACCATCTTTCGAGGTTTTCTCTTCCCTCTTCTCGCTCTCTTTCGCTCCCGCTTCTTCCCCATGCGCTCCGCCTTCTTCGTGGCAGCCTCCACGGGAGCGTTCCCGACGCCACGAAGGAGGACCGGCTCGTCGCCGTCGTCCCATTCGGCAGCAGCAGCGGTGCCCTCTTCTTCATCGGCTGCGTCGTTTGCTTCCTCGACCGTCGCCGCCGTGCGACACCTCGACGAGTACCGCCGCAACGTCGGCATCTGCCTGGTGAACGCTTCGGGCAAGGTGTTCGCGGCAAGGTGCGCGTGTGTTGGGAATAAATGCCTGGCGGACGCGCCGGGCAAGGTGTTCGCGGCAAGGGTGCGCGTGTGGTGGGGGAAAAAGAAACCAACTTTTGAGAGGGAAAAGAAGGAAAACGTGAAGCTCATCGAACTCGCCGACGAGGGCGTTTTGTCTCTTGTTCTTCTCTCTCTCCTCTTTCAAAAAAAACTCCTCCAGGCGCATTGACGACACTCACGGCTCGTGGCAGATGCCTCAGGTACGGGACAAAGAAGATAAAAACTCTTCGCCAGAGCGAGAGAGAGAGAGAGAGACGAATCGAATGGAGAGAAAGGCGACGTCGTCGCAACCTCAAAACCTCGACCGTCCGAAACTCTCAAATTAATTAAAAATACTCAACACCAAACTCAACACCACCACCACCACGCAGGGAGGCATCGACCACCTCGAGAACCCGCTCGCCGCCGCCGCCCGCGAGCTCCGCGAGGAGACGGGAATCGTCTCGGCCCGCGTCGTGGCCATCTCCCGCTGCTGGCACGCCCACGACGCCCCGACGCGCGTCGCGGACCCGACTCGCCCGGGCGCGCTCCTCTCGTTCAGGGGCCAGACGCAAAAGTGGGTCCTGATGCTTTACTACGGCGACGAGACCGAGGAGATCGACCTGGGCCCCGAGGCTACGCGGGAGTTTAGCGAGTGGGGGTGGAGGGTGAGGAAGATGCCTTTTTCTTCCCGCCTTCTGAGAGGAGAGAGAGAGAGAGAGAAGAGAGAGAGAGAGAGAGAGAGAAAAGGAATCTCAACTCATCTTGTTTTTCCCTCGAAAAAAACAATAATAATCAGGATTTGGCCGAGGTCGCAGCCAACGTCGTCCCCTTCAAGAGGCGGGCCTACGAGGCCGTCGCGCGCGAGTTCGGGCCCGTCATCTCCGCGAGGGCGAGGAGCGGGGGCCCGGGGGAGGGGCGGGAGGGGCAGGACGACGAGGGCCGCCGCCTCGTCGGGTGGTGGGGCCTCTCTCACCCCGCTCAGATCTCTCGCGCCGCTCAGATTGGCGGCGGCCATCAGAAGGTTCGGAGGGGGCCGTCGGGAGGCTCGGCGCGCCTCCTCCAGAGCCAGATCCTCCCGGCGAGCGGGGTGGCGATGGAGGTGAAGGGGAAACAGCAGCAGCAGCAGCGGGAGAGGCAGCGGTGAAACGATTGGATGATGGTCCGACCTCGTTGAAAAAGTTAATTTGTTTGAGAAGATAAAAAACTCTCTTTCTTGTTCAGAACTCCCCCCATTCTTAGCTATCTCTTTCTCGAAATAGAGACAGAGAAAGAAAAGGAAACATACCAAAACGGAAGAAATGAAAGCGTACGTAATGTAAAACAACGAAAAACAATTAAAGGAAGGTGGGTTGCCTCATCATAAGACGAAAAGAAAGAGGTCGAGAAAACGAGTAGGGCACGAAACACTTTTTTCCCCCTAAGAAATTCTGAGGAAAGCGAAGAAGAAAAATCTTTTTCTTTGCCTCGCGCGGAGGCACACGATTCTTTCACGGCGCTCGCGAGCTCCCGCGCGGGGCGCAGGAGGACGCCGAGCGCGCCAAGAGGGTCTACAAGAGCGCCCTGGGGATGCACGATAGGGCCTTTGAGGTCGCCAAGAGGGCGAAGACGTCGTTCGTGGCGGCCACCGCGGAGATCGAGAGGAAGAAGGCGAAGGTTTACGGGCTGCTGGGGGCGACGGGCGGGCGGTGAGAACGCGGAGAAACTTTTTTGTTTCGGAGTTTTTTTTTTCTTTTTACAGCAAGCAAAAGAAAAGCAAAAGCAAAAGTTCGCCGTCACTCGTCGAGCGCCTCCAGCAAGACCCTCTGCAGGCCCCTCCCGACTCCGACGGCGCTCACGGGCGTGATCATCAGGTAGACGACGTCCCCGAGGGGCCGGGCGTAGACCCCCTTGCGGCGGAGCGAGGCGGCGACGAGGGCGGAGGCCGTCGCCGTGTAGCTCCCCTTCTTCTTTTCGGGCCCTTGCTCGCTCCCTCCTCGCCCTCCCTCTCGCCCTCCCTCCCGATCCCTCAGCTCCACGGCCAGCACCGTCCCGATCGCGTGCGCCCTCCGCACCCTGCCGTGGCCCGCGAGCCGCTCCAGCAGCTCCTGGTCCCACAGAGGCAGCAGGCGACCGCAGCCGGGGCCGCCGGCGGCGCACTTTGGGTCCGAGACGCACGAAGAAGAAGAAGAAGGAGAAGAAGAAGAAGAAGAGGAAGAAGACGAAGGCGAGGTCGAAGGAGGGGAAGAGCAAGAGGCCCCGGCCCCCTCCTTTCCGGGGAGGGGAGGCGGCGGCGGCGGCGAGCAGACCGACGGGTTGAGCCTCGGGTCCGAGAGCATCCTCAGGCTCTCGCAGGCGGCGGCGCAGCCGACAGCGTGCGCGCTGTAGCTGTGCCCGTGCAGCAGCGCCCCGGCCTTGCCCCCCTCGGCGAACGCCTCGAACACCCGCTCCGTCGCCAGCGTCGCCGCGAGCGGGACCGTCCCCCCGGTCAGCAGCTTGGCGAAGCAGGCCACGTCGGGCTCGACGCCCAGCAGCTCGCAGCCCGAGACGGCCCCGAGGCGCCACAGCCCCGAGAATACCTCGTCGGCGACGACGGGGATCCCGAGGTCGCGCGCGGCGTCGCAGAGCGCGAGCTGGAACGCCGGGTCCACGAGGCGCATCCCGCCCGCGCCCTGGAGGCACGGCTCGAAGAGCAGCGCGCCGATGATCGGAGGAGGGGGAGCCGGGGACGAAGCGGAGGCGGGAGGCGGCGGCGGCAGCGCCTCGAACGCCTCGATCCTGCGGAGGATGTGCCTCTTGTACCTCGCCCGCAGGCCCTCGCAGCCGCCGCTCCCGGCCCCCCCTCCCCCTCCCACGGCCCCGCCCCCGCCCCCGCTCCCGCCTCCGCCGCGGAGCCTCTTGCGCGAGAAGAGCGCCGCGAGGCCTCCCCTCCCGACCTCGTCGACGACGCGGCCCTTGCTGCGCGAGACGTCGCCGTCGTCGCAGCCGCTCGGAGGAGGGGAGGGGGGCGAGGAAGGGGGCTCGCCCTCGCCGCTCTCCAGCCACCGCACCCGCCACTCGCCGCCCGCCTCCATCCCGCAGGTCGGCGGCTCGAGGAACAGCCCGCGGCCTGTGTACCACGGGGTCTGCGCCTCGCCGTTGAAGACGCTGGGCTCGGTGGCGTCCATCGCGCCCAGGGTGTCGCCGTGGTAGCCTCCGGAGAGGGCGAGGAGGACGACCGGGGGAGGGGGCGAGGGAGAGGTCGGAGGGGAGGGAGGAGGGGAAGGAGGAGCCGCTGCTGCTGCTGCTGCTGCTCTCGCTTTCGCCTTTTCCTCTCTAGCCCTGATCCTCTCGGCGCGGCTCTTTCGGGACGCCCGGAAGGCCATCTTGAGCCCGACTTCGACGGCGGTGGAGCTAGTTTTGAGAAAGGAGAGAGAGAGAGAGAGAGAGAGAGAGAGAGAGAGAGAGAGAGAGAGAGAGAGAGAGAGAGAGAGAGAGAGAGAGAGA
>Ga0210003_1001634_pt1 | contig 19540 bp, 21 predicted proteins | sample LantaG_FD_182804 | JGI IMG/M metagenome (GOLD analysis project Ga0210003, IMG submission 182804) | Deep subsurface microbial communities from Baltic Sea to uncover new lineages of life (NeLLi) - Landsort_02402 metaG (SPAdes) (version 2) | ecosystem: Environmental > Aquatic > Marine > Oceanic >... | reverse complement strand
AATAAAATACAAGATACATTTCAACGAGTTAGTTTATCAATCTAGTGTTTTTAATTTGCTGTTAGTATCTTAAAATGGTGGACCATGGAGGTAACGCTCCTCATATTTTAACTTGCGTGCAAAGCAAGTGCAACTTCTTAGTTGCCACATGGCCCATAAAAATTGGTGCAATATCAGAGACTCAAACTCTGAATTCCTCCGTGGCAGGGAAGTATGTTACCATTACATCAATATTGCTTGATTAAAATGGCTCCCAGTGGAGGGTATGATCCTCCAACCTTGAAGTTAACAGCTTCCTGCTCTACCAATTGAGCTAACTGGGAATAAAAATGGTGTAAGGGTTAGTTGTTAAACACTAACAACTTGGAGCCGTGATAGGCTAGGGTCTTACACTTCCTAACGTCCTAATCCTTTCGGCTAGTACAATCTACTCTACTCTCGCTATAGTTACTTCCTTACATAAAGTGGCGCCACATACCAGTACCGATCTGGTGTCCTTCGGATTGACAATCCGACGCTCCTCCATTGAGCTAATGCGGCATAATAAAAACATTTCTCTAAAACCTTAAACGTTTTCGGGTACCTAGGACCGATCACTTTCACCACGGGCTTATTTCGGTTGAATGAGAGCTACCCATTATACCAGCGAGAGCCGCTTTAATGACGTTTGCCACACCTAAGTAAAAACTGACAATGGTTGATTCAAGAGAAAAATGGTAGGAGCACTCGGAGCCGACCCGAGACAGAAAGTTTAAAAGACTCATATGCTTCCAGTTACATCATACTCCCATGAAATTCGCCACGCTTTATTAGCATCCGCTTTCGGATTACACTTCAGCATTACCTGTTAAGAGGTTATGGTCTCACCTAGAACACAAATCCCGTCGGAAATACATTCACGACAACCCCTTGGAAGCCCCTACTTCATCCGTCAATGATCTCAGTCTCAGGTGTCAGCAGCTAACTGACACAAGATATACAATGTATGTGTTCAAAATGGTACCCCATGGGATAATCGAAATCCCGTCTTTCGGATGAAAACCGAATGTTCTAAACCACTAAACTAATGGGGCATAAAATACAAGATGCGTTTTGTTTTATAATTTGAGTATAATTTATATTGCTGAATGCATCTTAAAATGGAAGTAGAGGTGGGATTCGAACCCACGATCTTTCGGATATGAACCGACTGCTTTAAACCGCTAAGCTACTCTACCATGAATGGGAGCAGGAGACCGAATCGAACGGATATCGTGGTAAAGATTATGAGCCTTTACTGGGAACCAGCACCCTTCCTGCTATAAATTTATTAAATTCATTTTCCACAAATTCTTTATCACATCCTCCCATATCCTTAATCACATATGGAGTATATCCGGAGTTTTTGATTTCTTTAATCTTAATTTTGTCTCTATTCTGAACCTGTTTTACTGAATGGGCCTCTGTTATTTTTTCATAGTGCCATTTACCATTCCACATTACCGCGGTCTTTATATCCTCTATGATAACATCAGCATCCCAACCGTTAAACATTGGCTTATTTGTATAAATTTTCTTAAAGTATTTTTCACATAATTCAGCAAAATAAATTTCATTTTTACTTCTACGTGTTTCGGCTTGTTTTTCAGCTACTCTTCTTCCAGACTCCATGAGAACTTGTTTCACATGCGGAAGTGAGTTTGTATGTTTTGAAGCACAACTACGAGAACAAAATCGGGTTTTCTTCTTTTTGTCATTTACATGAAATAAAATATTACAATATTCACAATTTCTATCCTCTGGATATTTTGGATTGTGTTCCTTATTAAATCTCAATAAACTATTTCTAATCTGTATTTTTTGTGAAGAATTCACAACTCTACTATTGGCACATTTTCTATTACAAAATTTCTTAACTTTATGCTCGGATCCTTCTTTAACAGAAATTGAAAAATTTGTATTACACTTAGGGCAAACACGATTAATTTCTATAATTTTCTTTTTATTTGGATGGCGTGATAAATCACCGGATTGATGTTTATTTTGACAACTAACAGAGCAATATTTATTGTATACTGGCATATCACAATATTTACATTTGTTTTTTTTCATAATAATATATATTAAGCAAATCAATAAATTGAACTTCAATTTTTGAGCCAGACGGGATGACCGCTTCCCTAATCTGCAATGGTGTGACGTGTAAGAATCGAACTTCCTTCGGGCTTCAACCGAGTGCTATAACCATATCAGCTAACGCCACATAAAAATTGGTCGGGTATATCCGATTTGCACGGCGTCCTCCAACCCCAAATTGGATGTGTTTCTGTTAGCACCATATACCCGAAATATAAAAATGGTGAGAGCCGGAGGTAACGCTCCCCTCGGCAACTTCTCGTATGTTTTTAGCCAACGGGTTTACAATCCGCTTACAAGAACGACTCTCATTAAAAATATTCGGCGTTATTTTCACTAACTCACAACCGTATGAGCAAAATCACATTATTTGTTTTCTCGTGATTTAAGAAAGTTACAAGATACGTTTTATATACTTTCCTAATAAGTGTTTTTTGGATTGCTGAATGTATCTTTGAAAGTTAAAGCGTATCGGTGACTAGGAGTTATACTCTACTAAAATCACGGATACGCTTACCATTTTATGAATTTCTTGACTTGTTCCATCCCTCTCGAAATAATTTTCGGTTTGGATGCCAAGTTTTACATGACGTTTAACTCTACTTTGATATTTGGCGTAGAGAGCCGAGATTGAAGATGTTACTTTTAACTTTTCGGGCGATTCCCTACTAAGCGTTGAGTTTTTCTTCTGTAAAAGTGTTATGTTTCTAATCTACATTATGTTTTCTGATTTGTCAATGTTTTTTTTAGATTTTTTTAATTTGTTGAAATTTTGTTTTTTGTGTTGTTTTGATTATGTTGTTTACTTTACAGTATATTGTTTGATTTGTCAAGTGTTTTTATTTTTTTCTTGGATTAAAAACGAAAAAACCCACTTCTTTGTCGGAAGCGGGTTTTTTTAAATTCATGAGATCCTATTTTTCTTTTTAGAATCCTACCTTTATTAAACCCGCGCCAATCGTTCTTGATTGTTCATTCCCCGCAAAACGATTATCATTATCCAGACAATATAAACCGTTCACCGGCATAGACCAATGTTTTGTTGAGATTGTACTGATTGTTGATTTTATCATTGAAGGTATTTCCTTGAGTTAATTAATGTTTACAATAATAACTATACACTATATTCAGAAAAAGTCAAGAAAAAATTAATTTATTTTTCGGAAGCGTCTTTTAGTTCTTTTGTCAACTGTTCCAGCTTCTCTTTTTGTGCTTTTTCAAATGCCACAAAAATATCCTTATGAGGTTCAGAAACGATTTGTTTAAACTCTTCAGCAGTTGCCCAATAATATCTGTCAATTTCAGGGAATAAATTCTTTCCTGTTTTTTCATCAATCACATAAGAGTCACAGTAGAACTTGTGATTCATTAACTTCATATCCTCATCATTGTATCTAAACATTATGAAATGACGTTTCTTGCTTTCATATTCTACATGTAGTTGTTCTATTTCAGTACGTTTGTTATACAGTTCTATTCCAGTTTCCTCAAAAGTTTCTCTGAGTGCTGTTGTTAATGGTTCTGATTCGTTTGTATCAGGCTGTCCTTTGGGAATCGACCAATGACCATCATCAGTCAATAACGGAACATGATCTTTTGTTGCATGAACTATTAAGTAACGATTCCCACATTGAATGAGAATTCCACAGCTTTTTTTCTTTTGTTTTTTAGGCATCTTTGTAATGTTTATATATATCCCAACAACAGAAAACGTCATCAATTTCAGAACCCATATACTCAACATCATCCATGAGATCAAGTAAATTGTTGAATTCGTAATCTATCTTATGTTGACTTCGTATTTCAATTGCAAACTCCAATGATTCAAGTATATCTTCATATCTTTCCATATTATAATCAGATAACTCAAAAACAAATTTATTCAGGAGTTTCAACTTCATTTGATGTAAATGTGTAGAATTCATGAATTCTCCAATGAAATCACCAACTCACCCTTTGAATTTGTTTTGACGTTGTTTTCGCCGTATAGAAACTTAGTTTGAGTTATTATATCCTTTTTTGAATTTCCAGAAAATTGTGGATTCAAAACGTGATGTTGTCTTTTGTATTGTGGTAGATCGCGAATATAGTCAGCGCCATCAAACGTAAATACCTCACCACGTCTCACCGGCATAACAAACCCATCTTCTTCCCAACTGTCACGCGGCATAACAGGAACAATATCTTCTGTGCTATAGTTACAATGCACAGGACATAATTTACCCGGACGTTTTTTGGCTTCATGTTTCATTTTATCCCAATGTGCATGAACACCACTACTAAATGGAGCAGACTCAACATCATGAATTACAAAATCACAGTCATCATAAAAAGCGGCCAATTGTTCTGGACAATACTGAGTGTCAGTTGTTAAAAATACTTTATACGGTTCAACACCCTCAACTCCATTATCAGATGGAATTTCGCTAATTATCATACCGTAACTTGGTTGGAATTTTCTTCCAGACATTATATGTAGAGTTTGAATGACTTCAATTTTCAACCCTTCCCAGTAAATTGGTTTGTTGATGTCATGAACTGGCTGACAAGTAAAAAAGTCATCAATGATTGCAACCTTCTTTTCCAATGTTTCCAGTCCAAGTTTCAAAGCATGCTCCCATAGTTGTTCCATGAGTTGTGCTTCACAAACAAGATTTGTTTTTGTTTTGTCTTGGCGTGGCATGAAAAAGTTCATTAAACTAAGCCACTCCATTGATCCAATATGATCAGCATGACCATGTGAAACATAAACCGTGTCAAAATCTAAATGAGTAAATCCCATCACATCCCTTGCAAAGTATACCGCTGATTGACCTGGGTCAATAAGCATTCGTTTTCCGGTTGGTGCTGTTAGTATCCAGTTTGTTTGACCGTATAACAAACTACTAAATGCAGCGCCGCAACCGATATTTGTTAAGCTATAACTCATAATTTATTCCTTTCAAAAAGCGAAAAAATCATCCGCTTTGTCTTTTTTATTTGCAGTTTCTTCAATTTCATTTTCAAGAACGTCTTCAAATTCTTTTTTGGAGAGTATCTTGATTCCGATGTCTTCTGCTTTGGAGATTTTACTGCTTTTCACATCAGGGTTGGCAGCCACGAGCATAGTCGTATTTTTAGAAACTCCACTTGATATTTCACCACCTTCACGTTCAACGAGCTTTTCCAAGTCTTTATCACGGAATCCAGTGAAACAAATCTTCTGACCGACAAATTTTCCATTACTGGTTTTTTGATCTGCGGTTTTTACTGCACATTTGGGTTTGATATCTTTGTAAAATAATAGAAATTCAGGCAGCCCATCTAAAACTTTTTGAGCAGTCTTTTCTTCAAATCCTTCACATCCTTCAATATCTGAAACTGTTAGATTTCCAGTAAGCAATCCATCAGCTTTACCAATTGAAGCCAAATGTTTTTGTAACACTTTAAATTTGCGTTTCCCAACCCCAGCAGAAAATGATGGATATGACCCGATCAATTTTTCAATTGGAATCATCGTTAAAACTTTTTCAATTCCTTGGTGAATTTTCTTTCCATTTTTCCCAACTACATTCACAAGTTCAGCACTCGTCATATTGACAATCTTAGCAGGAGTATCATATCCACGTGCGATAAGTTCTTTGACATTACCTTCTTTCAAAAGCGGAACCTCCATTGAGGTAGCCCATGAAACAACACGTTTTAGTTTCACTGTCTCATTGTTAGAAGTGTCTTTCAAAATCAAATCTACGAAATTATCACTCCACACGTAATCATCCATATTCTGAGGCATTTCAGCTACAGTGGATTTCACAACTTCAAGAATATATGGAATTACATCACCGCTTCTTGTCATTTTTACAACGGTACCTTTACCGATGTTGTTGTCTTTGATATACTTGGCATTGAAGCCTGTTGTGTTTGAAATTGTTACACCCTGAAGATCAAATGGTTGTAATTTAACCTTTGGCTTAGCATACCCATGTTTGCTGACATTCCACTCCACTGAATTAACAACAGCTTCAGCGATATTATTTGCATCTTGAGTTTTGTATTTTATAGAATAAGCAGGATTTAAATCATCCGATTTCTTTTCAGCTGACATTTTCTTTCGGATTTCACCTGAATCTACGTCAATTACGATTCCATCTATGGCATAATCCAACAACTTTTTACGACATTCAATATGATTGGATAAGAATTTATCAGTCAAATCACTACCGTTACAAAAATCCATGAAACCAGCAACTGTAAAACCTTCTTTTGCCAAATTTCCAAGTTGATCAGATTTATTCTCAGTAGATCCCATAACCTCGTAAGCAAATACACTCATGTTATCATAAGCAACTTGCTTTACATTGTCGTTATTCATTAGTCCTGCTAACGCATTACGTGGATTTTTAAACTCTTCACCACTTTTTCTAGTGACTAAAGGTTTTATAGTTTCAAATGCTGTTTCACTAAATTCAATCTCAGCACGAATTGCGAGTTTCCCACTTATATTCCGAGGGATATATTTTGAAGGAATTCGTTTTACATGTCGGGTAATATCTTGACCTTCAAATCCATTTCCACGAGTTAAAGCAATTTGAAGTGTTCCATCCTCACCATATACTAGAAGAACTGAAATACCGTCCATTTTATCAGATACAACGAATCTTTCTTTGCTTAGATTTTTAGATTTCACCCATTGTTCAATGTCACCAATTTGAACTTGATCAAGACTGCCAAGTGGGTATGGTAATTTAACCTTATCAACTCTCGTTTCAGATCCAACACCGAGAAAATAAAGATTCGTCGGGTCTAATCGTTCAACATAATTTCTAAGTAGATCATACTCAACATCATTGACATCAGCCTCACCTTCATTGGTATACTGATCATCATATTTTTTAAGTAGATCAATTAATTCGTCGGTTGAGTAATCTGACTCACCGTTTATTATTTTGGTTATATTCATATGGAGTCTAAATTTCCACAGATAATATTTGATGTTCCAGCGACAGAGATCACCGGAGAAACACTCAATTTACCTTTCATATGTGGTTTTTGAATCTCAAGTTCTAAGATTTTATCACGAGCATCAACGATTGAATCAAAATTCTTTGCGTCTTCGTTGTAGTAGATAAAGTGCCAATGTGAACCCCCACTATAAAACATTTTTAAGCCGTTCCAGTTGAGAGTGATGCAATATGTATTTGAATTATTCATATGTATAATATACCACAAATGTTTTGAGTTGTCAACAAAAAAAAGGCGGCTTAAAAAATTAGCCGCCTTTGTCAACAAACACAAACCAAAAATCAAATTGATTTCAAAATTTCAATCACACAAGCTGCAAAGTTTATTTCTTTGTTTGCAACAAACGAATCTTTATACTGATATTCGGCAAGTTGTAAAATTGCAGCTGAAGAATTTCCATTTGAATATTCATCCACTGTATCAAACAGATAATTGAAATACTCCGTGAATTCAGCTATCCCATTATCAGCAAGAAGTTGACGTATACTTACCAATTTATCTTTTTTTGATTTTGAAGATTTCAAAATTTCAACCATATGCAATTTAGCATCACTTGCTATTACATCTTCTTCTGAAATTGAGAGAACTCCATTTGAAGAATTTTGTTGCGCTTCTTGAATAATCTTCCGAATGTCAGGATAGTATTTCATTAACACCTTAAAATCCGAAACTTCATACTTCACATTTTCAGCATCCAAAATCCCTGCGACATGTTTTGCCACTATAGATTTTTCAGGAGGTTGCACATGGAATATTTGACAACGACTTCTCAATGGTTCAATCAATTTTTCAACATTGTTTGCTGTGAGAATAAATCTTGTATGTTCAGCAAAGGTTTCCATTATCTCAAGCATACCACGCTGAGCATCAGGAGTCAATCTTTGAGCTTCATCCAAAATCATAACCTTCAGCGGGCGAAACCCCAGTGATGATGCAAATGTTGTAATCTTTTGACGTACCACATCAATCTTATTTTGAGTTGAAGCATTAATATACAAAGAATCACAATCAAGATGTGACGTAATCAATTTTGATATGGTACTTTTACCGGTACCAGGCGATCTTGAGTGAAAAATCAAATGTGGAATTTGACCTTCATCTATGAAGCTTTGAATTTTACTTTTCAATTTATCACTTCCAACATATTCATTGAAAGTTTTTGGGCGGTATTTCTCCACCCAAATAAACTGTTCTTTTTTCTTTTCCGGTTCGTCTTCGTCTAAAAACATGATTTAATCCTTTTTGGTCTTCTTTTTTGTTGTTTTCTTTTTTACAACTTTTTTCTTTGATGCTTTGGAAATTGCCTTTTGTTCTGCTTTTTCTTTTTCAGCATCAATTTTTTCACGTTTCTTTTGTAACGCCTCAAAGTCGTCAGGTGAAATCGGCAATTCAATAAAACAATTTGAAGATTTAGTTATCTTTGGAAGACCGATGAAATCAATCATACCATACTCTAAAGCTTCTTCTGATGTGAAATAATAATCGTTGCTGTAGTTACTGTAGGCTTTATCCAACCAAAAATCTTTTGTTTTGTCAGTTTGATCAGCAAAAAGTGTAAAAACACGATCAATCCATTTTTCCGTAAGTTCAATATTTTCCTTCATTTCACGTGGTTTTCCCCATTCCATCCAAGCAGCATCATGAAACATAAAGTTTGTCTCTGGGATTGCCCATCTAAAATGACCCATTGCAGTAAGCAAACACCCAGCACTACAAGCATGACCCAAAGCAACAGTATGATATGTCATGTCACCACTTCCGATTATTGCCTGCATTGAAGCAAAAGTATGAACTGCTCCACCTGGAGAGTCAATATAGATTATCGCTTCTTTATCCCCTTTTGAAATGCATTCATTGTGAAATGTTAAAAATGAAGCCAACATATCATCATTGAATGTTCCTTTCACTAAAAAACTTTTGATGTCTGTTGTGCCTGTTTGAGTAATTACGTTCTGTTTGATTTCATCCATATTGTATAAATTCTGTGTTAAAAAAAAGACGGTGGGTTGAATTCCACCGTCATATAAATTAGTCCGCTTGTGGAACTTCCGTCAAGTAGTATTCTGAATTGTAATCATCCGTGGAAAACTTAACATAAGCAAGTCCCTTACATGAAACATTCAGAGTTGCCTCTGTCGCATCCGAGTTAGCATTAACAATCTCTTTGAGATATTTTGCTGAGAATGAAATTGGTTTTACAACCTTATCTTTTCCATCTTTACACGACACATCAAGTGATATGCGATTTGAGTTGATAGATGAATAACCAATAATCAATTGCAATTCATCATTTTTTCCGTTTACCAATGTGAATGTATTTACCTCTGGCAAAGCCCCCTTTGATTTTACGAAACGTGACATGAATTCCCTATCAAGTTCAATCACTACATCCCAATCAGGCAACTGCTTTAAATTAGGCACCTTTGGTATTACCGAAACATCAGCAAGCATAAAGTTTGTCGCTGTTCCTGTTGAATCACTCATTTTCAATGAGATAACTCGTTCATCCGATTTCGTTGGGGTGATCGTAATATCATTTGTATGAACCACAAGCATGCTTTTTAACCTTGCCGTTTCATATACGCCTAACTCAACATCACCGAAGTTGTTGTTTTTAAGTTCAACACGACCAAGCACATGTTTTTCCTCTGAAATAAATGAGGTACTTATTGTGTTATCGTCTTCACTTGAGTTTACTTTTACACTTTCAATACAACCGCTTAAATTATAACGCTTGATGAATCCGTCTATTTTTGATTTTTCCATATTTTTTCTGTTTGAGTTTGTAATATAACCAATTATACAATGGTATAATGGTTTCGTCAATTTATAAGAACTTATTTTGTTTTGAAATACTTTCTAATATTCATGATGATTTCACCGAGGTAGTTTTGACCGCCGTTGTTAATATCAACTCCCCAGTAACAATCATTCCAATGATTGCTTTCCTCAATGTATTTTTCATCAGTGTCAATTAACTTCTGCTTTAAATCTTCGTTTCTGTTAAATTTGTCAAACACCACAATATCCATCACTCTATATTTGTGATCATCCCAATTGGGTATTAATGCTTCTTTCGGTAAAACCATCCAAGCATTCTTACTGTCATACGCTGACATTTTCTGAAATTCAGGACGTAACTCACGAATTACTTTGGCGGCTTGATAAGCGTTTTCAGTTGATGTGTATGTTAACCCGTCAAAGTAAACTTCACATTCCCAGAAGTTACTCAACCAACGATATTCACCAAACATGCCTTTGATGTTTTCATCATCGTGAACAGCATATTTTTTCCAGTCACCTTTTTTGTAACCAGGAACTTTGTCATACATTAATTCACTCATTTCCGAACAAGTCCCAACGAATCAAGATCCTCATCGCTTAGTTTTGCTAAATGGATGTGAGCAGGTAACATAATTATACATACATTTTCCCAATCGGCTTCTTCTTTCAAATCTGAAATCTCTTGTTTCAATGACATTATTTCATTTATCTCACCACCTTGAAGAAATTTCAAAACAACAATCTCTTTTTTGTCTTTAGTACCCTTTAAATCTAACTTCTCTAACTTGTATTTTAGTTCGTTCATTTTGTAACCTTTGTAATATTTTGCTTTGTTTTATTCCTTCATATATGTAAATTCTTCTACCGTTTAATTGAAACTTATCAGGTAACAATCTGTATACTTGTCGTTCTGTATCCAACCGATCTGTAGGGGTTGTCATATATTCATCAATGGATGGTATACTTTTGCTTTTTCTCAACCGTTCAGCAAATCTAAAATGTTCCAATGTGTCAATGACATCATTTTTATTGTGGAACATTCCTCCGATGTATTTTACACCATACATTATCTTTTCAACTTATGCCAATTTGAACTTCGTCGTGTTTCATGTGATCCGCTCATCTTATAAAATTTTTCATTCAAAAAATATACAGAATCTTCCATACCTTCATATTCACACCTAATCAATTTACCTGACAACCTTGGTGTTTCTTCAATTGAAATTGGCTTTGATCCAATTACAATGTTGAATGCTGATATATGCATCTTCCGATTAATCGTCATGTTTTTAATTGATTCAACATTAATTGATTCGTGAAGTGGGTTGTTGTCAATGTATGTTTTGTAATCGTCAAACAACTCTTTAATGTTTTGTAGATTTCTCTTGGTTTCATCAAATTCACGTAATTGATTATCATATGGCTGACCCTCAAAGTCCTTTTCTTCCGCTTGTTCAATCAACACCATCATCAAGTTCAATGACGAAAAATATGACTCTTGAAATTGAGTCAATTCTTCTGGATATTTTGAAAAATCAATCCTCGTAGATTGGATTTGTTCAAATAAATTCGTCCACTTTGAAATCTCAGTGGAAACTGCTTCAGCAACTGAAAATTGCGATTCTTCAGCATTCAATTTTGTGCCACAGTTACACGACACGACAAACAGCAGCATAACTGCCAATATTATTTTTGATATTGTTTTCATATTATTCCTTAATTTTAAAATTCAAAAAACGATTCCGCTTTTTCTGATTTTTTTACTTCAACTTTTTTCTTTATTTTCTTTGCACTTTGGATCGTGACATTTTCATCAGCACCGCCAAAAAAAGCATCCAATACTTTATCAGACTCACTTGGATAATCCCAATTCAAAGCATGGTAGAAATCGTCCAGTTTATTGGCGAGTTCTTTTTCATATAACCCCTGACCATCAGCATATTTGATGATAAAATCCATAAGAATTTCAGGATCATGATATCCACGAAATGCAATTTCTTCCAATGCATATTCATTTGGTTTCAAATAAACATATTTAATTTTTTCACCGTCAAATATATTTTCACATTTTTCTTGTAAATTGTGATGTTTCAAAAATGAATTGAAATTCAAAGAAGCTTTTGCGTGAGCTGTATATGGAAGTGGGTTGCCATTGTGGATTACTTTTTTTGGAAATTGTCCCATTGCCAAACCACCACAATACTTTTCATATTTTGACAACTCTTTAATGGATGTATTTTTTGCAATTTCTTCAACTGGATAACTTCCAACTTCACGTTTGAATGTCAAAATCTTTTCATCAACCACAGACTTATCAACGTCAAATAGAAAGTCAGCAATGATACCGGTCATTTCATCTTCATTCAACATGAAGTTCTTAAATTTGGAAGGAAATGATGATCTAACAACATCCAATCCTTTAATATGAAACTTGTGTACATCTTTGTGTTTTTCAAGGTCATAAACTTTGTGGATGGCATATCTCTTTTTTGCAATCCAAATAGCTCGTCTTCCAATTGTTTCCCCTGAAATTTTAATCTCATGTGATTTGCAGTTGAACATATCCACCATTAATTCATCATAATACTTATTCATCACATCAACCAAATATTCATTGGTCTTGATTGTAAGTTGTTTACACTTTTCATCATCTTCAATTTTCATCACCGAAATCAAAGGTTGATTTGAAAGATAAACTGAGTTGTGTACTAGTATATCATTCGCAAAAAATGTGTGAGGTGTATCATACATCCCAACATCATACATATAAGTTTCATCATCTCCAATATATTCAACTGACTCTATTTCATCATTCATTCTTCAAAAATTCTAAGCATTTATTTATTGTACCATTTGGATCATTTAAATATTCAAATTCCCATATAATGAGTACCCCTTTAGTATACGGCATTTTCTTGATTTTGTCAAGTCTTTTTTTATCTTTCTCCCAAATTTCAGAAACCAATTGTTGTTTATTCCCTGGATAATTTATGAATTTCACATTTTTATACATTTCAGGGTTGGCATGCCAATAATCACCATTAAATTCAATCACCTTGCCTATATCTCTCACAAAAAAATCAAGAAAAATTGCGTTTCCGCCTTTCTCTCTCAAAATCCATTCTTGATTCAGATCGGCATAATATATTTGTTCAAAATCATCTTTCAACCTGAAATATAAAGAGTTGAATAATTCTTGGGAAATATTAGAAACTGGAGCTTTTATATTTGATGTTTTCAGGTATTCATTGTATTTTTTATTCGCCGTTTCAATATCCCCATTGGAGCGCATTAAAAATGAATTAAATGTATGACTCTTCAATATTCCAATCCGATTGTATTCTTCAACTCCTTTTTCTTTCCCCAATTTCTCAACAAAATATTCAAGTTTGCATCCAGCATATCTTTGCCGTTCTTGGTATTTTTTATACACACACTTTCCTTTAGATTCTCCATGTTTCAAAATCAAATTCTCTTCTGTTACTGCACGACTTTTGTTGAAATCTTCAAACTCTTCTTTAGTCCATCCATATTTATTTTGTTTATACTCAAATGAATTTGAATAAGCCTGCTTCGCCCTATATTCATTGAATCTTCTAGTTCCCTCTTCATTTCCAAACTTTTTGATTTGATTTTTCAATGTAAATGCTTTATCATCCCAAAACTCCTTGCGTTTCCGTTTTGCAACATCAGGTGGATATTTTTTAAAGATTTCAAAATATTCAATAGTACCTGGAATTTTAGAACGTCTCATACGTTCTCCATCTTCTTTTGAATATCCACGTTCTAACCAGTATTCCAATTTTCTTGCGCTTTTAGTTTTCATATACCGATACATATCGTGTCGGCGTAAAAATAATCTAAATTGTCACAACTTTATCACCTTTTTTAATTTCCATTGGCTTTTTTTCAATTAATTTACCAGACAAATCTTCAACCATTACCGAATGGTCTTCTGATACAATTACCTCTTTTCCACCTTTCGTTTTGATTTTGAAGCGTTTCTTTTTCACTAGATGTTTCTCCAAATATTGAACTCTTCCGGTTTTTACGGTTTTGGATTGTTCATCAAAATATGGAAGGTGCAACTTCTCAGGAAAAATAAATTCACGATTGGCTGAGTCTGTTATTTTCTCGTCAGTATTCTCAAGTTGAGAAAATAAAGTTTCAATTGAAATTTCGCCATATTCCGAAGTCTTTAATTTAGATTCACCAGCGACCGAATCCGTATCAACATATGTAACAAAGTCATGCCCAGCCTCATAATCATGTTTCCCAGCTTTAGTAAGCAAATCAAAATACGCTTCATTTGATTTTATAGCAGACTGTTTGATTATATTCTGACCAGTTGCGGTTACAGATAATGCATTATCAAGATCGTAAAACCTCCAACCATCAAGACCTAATACACCATATAATGAATTTAAAAATACCTTTTGAATCAATTGTCGTCTGTCAAAATATTCTTCTTGTCCCTTGTCTCCAGCATCAGAAGCTTCAACCATCTTAGCTTTATATTCTTTACGTTCAGCATACCATTTATCAAGGATCTCAGGAATAATACCACGGAAATCTTGTTTGTAAATTACACCAGCAGATGAAATTGCAAGTTCTTGAGATTTTAGTTTTTCTTTGAATTCTGAAAGAGGCAAGCTGTTGGTTTTGGACCACGTATCATTCTCAGTCGTGTATACCTCAATCATCGTATCATTCATATATTCAACAGGATCCCAAGCAGGATGCGCTGGAATCATTTCCCCAACCTTACCACCTGGTTTTTGTTTAGCAGGTTCAATATATGAGTATACTTTTCCAACCTTTGTTTCAGGAGATATATTTAAACTACGAATTGCTGATGGATATAGGGAATTCAAGTCAGCAGAATGAATCCAGTTATATTTTCCTGGTATTGGAGGTTTTACATAAGCACCCTCAAAAGCAGTTCCAACTTCATCTTTTCGTTTTCTTTTCGGACGATTAGTTGCAACAACATTTTTCCGTCTTAAATATGTCAAGATGGCACCCTCAAGAAATCGTGAAGAGAATCTAATATTTTCATAAGGTACATGACATACATGACAAATACCAAGCACCAATTCAATCAACTTCATTTTGTTATCTAAACCATCAACAATGTCAATATCCGTCAAATTGTATTGTACAAATTTGTTTATATCAGAATGAAATAAATCATTCAAATTTCCATCATACTCCAATTTATCCATTCCAATTTCAATTGAGCCAACCGTACCTAAACGATAATTCGGCAATTGAGTGTATGTAAATAATCGGTATAAATCAAGATAATCCAAACATGACATACCAGCAATACTACAATCAAACCGTTTTTCCTTGTTGTTTTGACGAATCTTGATAATTCCAATTGGACTAAGGTCATTGCTTCGTTTTTTAAGCACCTTCTTAATTCTCAAACATAAATACGGAACGTCATATCCCAATATATTCCATCCAGTTAAAATTGTTGGAGATATTCTTTGAAATTCATCAATAAAAGCATCCAGCAAATCCACTTCCGTTTTGAAACTACGAATTACCACATGGCCAATATCATCGTCGTATTCAGAGTCGCCTACTAGATCTTCTGAATCAATTACATATACTCTTCTAATTTGAGATTTTGAATCTTTGAAAGCGATTGATGTGATTGGTTGCCATGGGTCTTCTGGTTTAGCATAACCACCTTCTGCACCAGTCTCAATATCAAAGTTGAAAATGTTGTGACCTGTACTTGGAGTATCATCGTCGCCGTATAAATCAATCAATGTTCTCGTTTCAGGAGGAACATCAGATTCAAACAATCCACCACCATAAGCGGAATCAAAATTATAAACTTTTTCAAGATCATCGCCGAAAATTGATTTAAATTCTCCACCTGGAGATTTTCTATATGCATAAGGTTCATATTGGAAATTACAATATTCATGTTCATCATCCCATAAATGGATTGTGTCGCTTTGTCTGTCAAAGTATATATTTTTATACATATACAATATTATAACAGATTATTTAATTCCGTCAAATTATAATTAATCCCACAACATTTTTATTTTTGAATTTTCGTAATACTCAATAATTTTTCTTCGTGTTGCCTCTGATACAGGTATACAATATTTGCTAGTGGTTGAATAATCAATCTGATCGTCATAATATGCCTCAACCATACGCTTCATGTAATATTGTTCACAAACCAACATATCAACCGTGGAAAAATTTTCATCAGGTATAAATTCAAAATAGTAATCGAACATGTCAGATTTTTCTTTCTGCCACAACGACAATATTGCATTCTCAGGTGATATATTTACATCCATTGTAATTCTGGATATAAATATACCGCTGATCATTTAAGCGTATATCTATTCTTAGTAAATTTTATATTCGGTTCAGTTCGTAGTCTATTTCGGTAACCTGTAAAACCTATGCGGATGCCCCAATTCATATAATCTAATATATCCTTCTTGGAAACATCTTTGTTATCCAATATAAATTTACGCATTTTCTTGTAACTGTCAGTTTCTTCCTTGATCATCTGCAAATCAAAAACAGAATCCCAACCATTAAACCATTTGCTTATCTGTTTATCCCAAGTCATTTCAGGTATAATACGTTTTACATGATCAACCGCAGATGTCGTAATTGAGTTGTCATCAAGTATTCCTGTCATCTTCTGTTTAAAATCAGATGTGTCATTGTAAAACAATGGATAATCTGTTCCTGCTAGCTCTGGATAACATAATTTATTAGGCAATAGATATGGCACCCCACGGCTCATGCCATCAGTTGTTGAAATACTCCAAGCAGAATATGTTTGGAAAAATCCAATTCCAACGACCATCTTTTTAATGAAATCAAGATAATCTTTTCTATCTGGAAATCTAACACGTTGAATGTAATCTCTTTCTTTTTCAATTAATGTTCCATACACCGTAAAGTCTTGTCTTTCCTTGTAAATTTCATCCATCACTTTCAAAAACTTTTTCCAACCTGTATAATCGTTTGGGCGGTGATTGAATAGAATGCTGTTTGGTATCTTTTCGGCTGGAGTAAAATCGTAATTGTCAATCCCAAGATAATGTGGTTGAACAATTTTATTCAATTTTGAAATTGTCTTTTTGTTGAAAACTTTTTCAGATTTTTTAAGCACAAGATCACGAAGCCATTTGGTATTTACCCCGCATTCATCCATTTCAAGAGTCCCCAAAAGATTCTGATTCACGAGACGTTTTTCGTAATTTGTGTTTTCATCAACTTCATACCAATGACAATATCCAATAATCTTTGGTCTTAAATGTGTATTGTTGTGAATTACATTTGAAATTTGCGCAGTATGCTCTGGTAAGTGAGAATAAATTATATCCCAATCGTTGTTTTCCCAGTCAAGCAACTTCAAAAATTGTTTACTGTCAAAGTCACATCGCATGGTATTTGGATAACTTGGAAAATCATATAGCACCTGTTCCACATTTTCAAATTCATTCAACAATGATACATTGTAAGGTACCGGAATTGTCCAGTGGATGTCATTTGACAAATAGGGAATTACATTACGGATTACAATCGTGAATGAATCCGCATTCAAATTCTTTTGATATGTCCAATTAGGCCAAACCAAGATTTTGTATTTGTATTCCGTTGTATTAGTTTCTTCAAAAAAATTCATCTCATTACATTATACCACGACAAATTTAAATGTCAAGCAAAGAATTTATTCAACTTTTCTTGTTGTTTATGTTTAAAAACTTTCTCAACCTGTGAAAGTATCGTATGACCAGCACCATGAAACACCATTGGATATGTACCTGTCAATCGGTTATAAATACTATCTGGTTTGTAAATCAAATCATAGTTGCACGAATATCCACGATTTATATTTGAAACATCTTGAAATATTTTACAATCATGATCAAGTATTATAGGAGTATCTTCACCATACTTGTTGTAATTATCCAAATATATCCACTCCGCCAATGTTTGATCTTCGTCACAATATTTTTTGCCTGTTTCATTCCACATTTTGTATTGTGGGAAAAACTCTTTAATAAAGTATTTGGTTTCTGATATATAACATCCTGAATTGATATACCTATACGTCAGATCTTTATTTGGATAGTCGTCAGCAACTCTACCACCTCTCCATTCCGGCCACGTTTCACCTTGAAATAACATCTTACGTGTTGGAAATTCAGTTTTAAAGCGATGTAAAATATCATCAAGTTTTGATAGAAATAAAACGTCACGTCCATCCATATGAATGAAATATTCACAATCCAATTTTAAAGCAGCTTCATACACCCATACAAACTTGTTGTAAAAATTGAATGGCAATCCTTGTGCAAGTTGAATTGGATTAACATTATAGAAATCACAACAATCCAGTAAGCGCCTACAAGCATCATTATCAGATGTTTCAATATAAAGTAGTTTCATGTGGAATTAAAATGCTATTGTTGTATGCTAATGTATATTTTGTTGCTCTACTCTTCAAAACAACCTCAGTTCCCATGACAGCAACTTCCCAAATTCTGACATTATCTTTGTATTTTTCTAAAGCCAATTTAAACTGTTCTGGATACGTTTTCGTTACAGGAATTATCAAAGTCAAAATTTTGTTTTTCTTTTGGAATAGTTTGAATAATGAATCGTAATTCAAGTTTTTGGTTTTTTTGTTAAGTAGCCAACAATAAAACACAAATTCACCCATGTCGTCATGATCATGGATGAATTTGATGATATTCTTGAAATTTAATTTTTTACCGTCCGACATTATGAAAGAATTTTTCCTTGCAATCGTTGTATGTCTGATGTATCATTGAATTATAATATGTTATCTCAGGAAGAAGATTACCATTTTCATGCAATTTGATATACCGTTTGATTGCTTTTTCTCTCCAATAATCAACCATATTTGAATCATCTGAAAATTTGTCTTTCAATGTCAATTCATCCAATTTAACTTCGTCTTTGAAAAACTCTTTTGACTTGTCATAAAATGTGCTGTAATATACTCCACGTTCATACCCATGAACATAATTGGATGCTTTCAATTTCAAATGACGAAATATCATATCTATAACCCTTTGTTTGGCACCGGTTACTGGACCAGACACTCCTTCTTTTTGGGTCATTTTCTTTTTATACTCGTCTGGATATGTTTTCTTAACAAAGTCATGCCACCATTCATAATATTTTTCGTCAGGTTTTAATGCGATCTTACCAGCACTACCACCACATTTTTTCCAATATGGAACTCCATTATAAAATGATTTGGTTCCATATAACGAAGTGGTTGTCATCCCTACAAGTTTATTGTTGTATAATCTTTCCCATGTATCCCTGACAACAGAAGAAACGACCAAGCAAGCGGCTAACTTTGACCCAAGGAAATTATACCCAAACGGCTGAGTTGACATGATACAAGATCCGATTGCTGAATTTACAAGTTTTCCTTTTTCAAGTCGGTCTGCATTACTCCACCCAATGTAATTATCACGAACGGTGATGCAAATCACATCAGACGAAACGGAAGTCGCTCCTAAATATTTATGGGTATTTTTGTCACGGATTAGAAACCTCAAAAATCTACCTGGTGTTTGATCAAACGGCATAGTGTGACAAAACA
>Ga0210003_1001633_pt1 | contig 19542 bp, 22 predicted proteins | sample LantaG_FD_182804 | JGI IMG/M metagenome (GOLD analysis project Ga0210003, IMG submission 182804) | Deep subsurface microbial communities from Baltic Sea to uncover new lineages of life (NeLLi) - Landsort_02402 metaG (SPAdes) (version 2) | ecosystem: Environmental > Aquatic > Marine > Oceanic >... | reverse complement strand
GGTATTATCAACCTTAACAGAAAGAGGGATTCTGAGCCTTTTACAGAGGATGATTTAAATCTTCTTTCCACCATGGCCCACGAGGCAGCAACCGCTATCGAAAATGTCAGTCTTTATCGGGATCTTCGTGAAGGTTACCTCAGTATAGTCCACTCTATGATATCTGCTCTGGAGGTAAAAGATCCTTATATTAAAGGTCATTCTGATGCTGTGGCAAGGTATGCAGTAGCTATAGCTAAGAGGCTGAATATCTCTCCTCAGGGGATAGAGACTATTGAGATGGCAGCCCTTCTTCACGATATTGGAAAGATTGGCATCCATGAAGATATTCTCAATAAGCCCGGGAAACTGGATGAAGAGGATTGGAAGGAGATGAAAAAGCATCCTGAAATAGGTTTAAAAATTCTTAATGGTGTTAACTTTCCCTGGGATATTAGACCTGTTATCTATCATCATCATGAAAGATACGATGGAAAAGGCTACCCTGCTGGAATTAAGGGGAAAGAAATTCCTTTAGGGGCAAGGATTATTGCTGTGGCAGACTCTTATGACTCAATAACTTCAGAACGTGCCTATAGAAAGGGTCTGAGCAAGAAAGTAGCTATTAAAGAGTTAGAAAGGGTAGCTGGAGCTCAGCTTGACCCTGAAATTGTGGGAGTCTTTGTCGAGATGCTTAAATAATAATTATAGTTAGGAGATAAAGTTGGCTAGAAAAATAATTAAAAAAGATGAAGTAAGTTATGTATGTGAAAAATGTAATAATGAAATGTTTAAATTTTTAGTAAAGGAGAAGGAAATACTTACTTCAGAGGACCCGTTAATGTTTAAAAAATATTTAAATAGGGGAGATCCTAAAAAACTTGCTGAGGAACCCTACTATGAGTGCCAATTTTGTGGGACTATCCATAAAGGTTATTATATAAATGGTTGTCGCAGCATTGATTTTAGACCTTTAATTTTGAAATGAAAGCTGCTCTTGTGGGCGAACGTTATACCAATTAATTTGACAAATATTTTTTAACTGAAATATTTTAGCCTGCGATAATAAATTTTACGTAACCTACCGTTTTACATATTATGGTTACTATTAGTCCGGCAATAAGCACTCCGATAAATATATGCAGCAGAGCTTTTTTGGGTGGTATACCAAAAACAAAGGCAATAAGTGCTCCTGTCCAGCCGCCTGTAACCGGAAGTGGTATTCCTACAAATCCTATCAGGGCAAAACTTTCATATCTTTCAAATCTTTTTGAATATTTTCTTCTGGTACGCTTGAAAAGCCAGGTAAAAAATCTGTTAGCCAGACTGGATCTATTAATAAGAAATTTTGATACCGGCTCCAGGATCCACAATATGGCAGCTACCGGTATCATATTTCCCAGCACTGATATTATATAAGTTTCAAAAATATTCATTCCGTATTTTACCAGTGCAACAGGAATAGATGCACGGAGCTCACCTACAGGAGTCATAGCTGTAAAAAAAGTTGCTATTCTTGGTGACAGATATTCAAAGAAATTTGAAAAATCCATAAAATAAAATCCATATCAATTTTTTTATTTTTAATTATTTTATGCTATATTTAAAAACTAATTATAAGTTATTAAAGCAAAATTTTAACCATTATATAAGTTGAATATATTACAGTCAATTGTTTTAGGTATAATTCAAGGCATTACTGAGTTTTTTCCCATAAGCAGTTCGGGTCATCTGGTAGTTTTCCCTTATTTTTTTAACTGGGATTATCCACCCCTTTACTTTACGGTAACAGTTCATTTTGCAACGCTTGCTGCAGTAGTTACCGTTTTTTATAAAGAAATCTTCAGAATCATAAGAGCAGTAATTTTAGGTATTTTTATCAGGAAGCAGAGGACTTTAGGTAATTTTAAGATAGGCATTTTTTTAATAATAGCCAGTATCCCTGCTGCAGTTGCTGGATTTTTCCTGGATGACTACGTGGAAAGTTTGTTTAGCAAGCCTGTAGTAGTGGCAATATTCCTACTTGCTACTGCATTATTCCTGTGGCTGGGTGAGCTGAGGGGGAGACATATTGAAGCTGGAATTATAAACAGCCAGGACAGCACCAGAGGTAAATATTCTTCTTCCGGGAGTAAAGAAGATAAGAAAGATGTCTTAATTGGAGGAATTGATCTTAACGGAAGTGGCATAGAAAAAGTAAAATTTAATTTTTTCATAGCGGCGGTGACCGGGATAGGACAGGCTGTGGCCATTTTACCTGGAGTTTCAAGATCAGGAGCTACCATATCCTTTGCCAGGTTTTTTGGGATAAGGAGAGGTGAGGCAGTCAAATTTTCATTTTTGCTTTCAATTCCGGTTATTTTCGGTTCCTTTATATTTGAACTTTACCGTTCTTCCGGCATTATTTTTGGAAGTAATGATCTGCATGTGGTCCAAAACCTTGCGACAGGATTTTTATCTTCTTATCTGACAGGGCTGTTTGCCATAAAGTTTATTGTTTATTTAACAAAAAAAAGGAATCTAAACATATTTGCCATATATTGTATTTGTCTTGCAGCGGCAGTTTTTATTTTTTTTATGATGAAGAAATTTATCTAAAGGAGAGTGGACACAAGTACTATGAAAGGTATTATATTAGCAGGTGGGCTGGGGACACGTCTTATGCCGTGCACCAAAGTTACCAACAAGCATTTGCTACCGGTATATGACAAGCCAATGATTTACTATCCTCTCAGGACTATGGTAAATGCAAGATTGGAAGACATAATGATAGTAACCGGGGGCAATAATGCCGGGGATTTTTTAAGACTTTTGTGTAATGGCTGGGAGTTTGGGCTTAAAGATATAAGCTACACATATCAGGAAAGAGAGGGGGGTATAGCGGATGCTTTGAGGCTGGCTGAGAATTTTATAGATAATGATAAAGCGGTGGTAATGCTTGGTGATAATATAATAGAGGATGATATTTCAGATGCCGTAAGAGAATTTGAGAAGCAGGATATAGGGGCGAGAATATTCTTAAAAGAAGTCAGTGAACCGGAAAGGTTCGGGGTTGCTGAAGTTAAAGAAGGTAGAGTAATAAATATCGAGGAAAAGCCTAAAAAACCAAAAAGCAATTACGCGGTTGTCGGTCTCTATATGTATGATAGTGATGTATTTGAGATAATTAAGACTCTTAAACCTTCAGACAGAGGTGAACTTGAAATAACTGATGTTAATAATGAATACATCAGAAGAGGCACAATGAAATATTCCATTCTTGAAGGCTGGTGGGCAGATGCGGGGACCTCCTTTGAAGCATTATTCAGAGCAAGTCAGCTGGTAAGAAAAGAGTTATTAAATGATAAATCTCCGGATTAATATTTTACCAGCTGGTGTCTGTCAGATCTGTACTATTTTTGTTGATTTGCAGTAAAAACATCTGCTTACATTATGCGAGCTTTTCCAACTGTTATCTGAAGTTAAAAAAGCCCAGGTAAGGGAGTCCGTATCTTTTTTATTATCTGAGTTCTGGTATATGAAGGCATTTCCTTTTTCCTTTACAGTACCAATGAATTTATAAGTGTTTCCACATTTCAAGCATTTATACATCTAACCTCCTTAATAAATAAATTTCTGTTAATATAGGTTATTATAGTATATTACAATATAAAATCAATACATATTATATAAATTTTAAATAAAAAATGATTTTCAGTATAATTTTTTTATACTTAATATAATAAACGTAAATTTATTTGACTAAAAAAAACAGCTTTGATAATATCATCTAAATATTATTAACAAGTATTTTTTTAAATGCCATGCAAATGTAAGTACCAAAACAAAAAGTAAGAGTAAAGATTAAGACAGAATCTTTTATCGTAAAAGGTACGGTCTATACCATGGTAGATGGCAGATTAAGTGATTATATTACCTCCCAGAAAAATAAATTTATACCTGTAACTGATGCAGAGGTGTATTATCTGGGTGAGGGTGGAAAAGTTATAGATGAAAAAAAGACTAAAAGAGAAGTCGTTTTTATAAACGTAGATAAAATAGAGATGATGGAATATCTGTAATTATTGATGGAAAGAAATACTATAGAAGGGAAGAAGAATGTCTGAAGCTATTTATCAGTTGACTGATTCAAATTTTGAAGGTGAAGTAATTAGTTCGGAAAAGCCGGTTCTGGTAGATTTCTGGGCTGTGTGGTGCGGTCCCTGCAGAATGATTGCTCCGGAAATTAAGAAACTGGCTGAAGAAAAAAGCGGAGAACTAAAAATTGGAAGACTTAACGTAGACGATAATAGGGATATTGCTATAAAATATGGTATCAGCAGTATTCCAACATTGCTACTATTTAAAAATGGAGAAGTAGTTAAGAAACTTATCGGTGCTATGTCCAAAGATAAAATATTAACCGAGATATCTCAATTTTTATAAAATTAATGAGCAGTGTTTTTGTTGGTACTTCAGGGTATAGTTATGCCGATTGGAATATTAACTTTTATCCAGCAGGACTGGACAAAAAAGACCAGTTAAGTTACTACAGTACGGTATTTAATACGGTTGAAATAAATTTTACTTATTATAGTCTTCCATATCCTCGCATATTTAAAAACATGGCAGAGAAAGTTAAGGGAGATTTCATTTTTTCAGTAAAAGCTCACAGTGGTGTTACCCACACCAGAGATTTTAAGAAGGAAGATATTTTAAAATTTATCGGTTCACTCAAGCCGCTTATTGAGGAAGATAAAATGGGGACGGTACTGCTGCAATTTCCATGGGCTTTTAAGTTTAGCCAGAGTAACTGTGACTATTTAAGCCGGATAAGAGAAAATTTCAGAGACCTGGAACTTTGCGCGGAATTCAGGAATAATAGCTGGTTAAGGGAAGAAACTATAGATCATTTAAAAAATTTAAATATGGGATTCTGCAATGTAGATGAGCCACGGATTAAAGGGCTGCTCCCACCTACAAGCATTAGTACCACCAGTACCGGATATATCAGATTTCATGGAAGAAATGACCTTAGCTGGTGGAAACCAAAATATGGGTATCAGAGATATGATTATCTTTATACCACAGAAGAGCTCAACGAGTGGGTACCCAGAGTAAAAGAAGTGGCGAAAAATACCAAAAAAACCTACATCTATTTTAATAATCATTATAAAGCGCAGGCTGTAAGATCGGCAAAAATTCTCCAGGGACTTATCGAAGATAGTGATATTTCCACTTCACAAAATTAGACTAATTATATAAAATCTATTAAACAGTTTTTGGACAGTTATTTATAAATGGGAAGGATATAAAGGTATAAGGTATGTTTAAAAAAGTTGACAGCAAAGTAGATCTGGTCAAGCTGGAAGAAAAAATTCTAGATTTCTGGAAGAAGAATGATATTTTTGAAAAAAGTCTGAAAAAATCTGAAGGCGATAAAAAGTTTGTATTCTACGAAGGACCTCCGACTGCTAATGGAGCTCCAGGAGTACATCATGTCCTGTCGCGTGTTTATAAGGATATTTTTCCCAGATATAAGACTATGAAGGGTTACTATGTGCGCAGAAAGGCCGGCTGGGATACTCATGGGCTGCCGGTGGAACTGGAGATGGAAAAAGAGCTGAAAATTAATTCCAAAAAAGAAATAGAGAAAATCGGTATTGAAAAATTTAATAAGCTCTGCAGGCAAAGTGTTATGAGATATGAGGAAGAGTGGAAGAAACTTACCGAGCGCATAGGATTCTGGTTGGATATGGATAATGCTTATTTTACCTTTAAAAATGACTATATCGAAACCGTATGGTGGATATTGAAGACTATATGGGATAAAAATTTATTATATCAGGACTATAAAATTGTTCCTTACTGTCCGCGGTGCGGAACGGCGCTTTCATCTCATGAGACAGCTCTGGGCTATAATGAAGTAGAGGACTATTCGGTAATAGTAAAATTCCCTCATGCCGAAAGGGAAAATACATATTTTCTTGTATGGACCACGACTCCATGGACTTTAATTTCCAATGTTGCCGGTGCGGTAAATAAGACTTGCGATTACGTAGAAGTGAAGTATAAGGGTGAAAATCTAATACTGGTAAAAAATTTGCTTGCAGAAGTTTTTGGAGAGGATGCTGACTGCAGGGTTATCGGCAATTTTAAAGGCAAAAGTCTTGTTTCTTCCCGTTACAGGCCGCTTTATGATTATGCGGATGGTAACAGCAATGCCTTCAGTATAATAGGCGGTGACTTTGTGTCCACTGAAGAGGGGACCGGAATTGTTCATATAGCGCCCGCCTTTGGTGAAGATGATATGAATGCAGGAAAGGAAAACGGCCTGCCGGTGATTCAGATGGTTGATGAAGAGGGTAAGTTTAAGGAAAGGGTTAAAAAATTTGCCCGTATGGGTATAGAGGAAGCCAATCCGGAAATAATAAAGGACCTAAAAGAAAGGAACCTTCTTTTTAGTATTAAAAAAGTAAAACACTCCTATCCTTTCTGCTGGAGATGTGACAGCAGATTAATATATTATGCCAGGAAGAGCTGGTATATAAAAACCTCCCAGATAAAGGATGATCTTTTAAAATCCAATGAAGAAATTAACTGGTATCCCGGGCATATAAAACACGGCAGGTTTGGAAACTGGCTGGAAAACAATGTTGACTGGGCTCTTACAAGGGAAAGATACTGGGGCACACCTCTCCCGGTATGGATGGACGATAGCGGTCATAAAATCTGTATAGGAAGTGTTGCAGAACTCAGGGAAAAGGCAATAGATATGCCTCGCGATCTGGATCTGCACAGGCCCTATGTGGATAATATTATTATAAAATGTGAAAAGTGCGGTAAGGATATGAGAAGGGTGCCTGAAGTAATAGATGTCTGGTTTGACTCCGGTTCAATGCCTTATGCACAATACCACTATCCTTTTGAAAATGTGGAGTTGTTTGAGGATAATTTCCCCGCTGATTTTATATGCGAAGCAATTGACCAGACCCGGGGATGGTTTTATACACTGCTTGCTATCTCTACACTCCTGTTTGAAAAGTCGTGCTTTAAGAATGTACTCTGCCTTGGTCTTATAAATGATGAAAGTGGACAGAAAATGTCCAAGTCCAGGGGCAACGTGGTAATACCATGGGATGTTTTAAACAAACAGGGAGCCGATGCCTTGAGGTGGTATTTCTTCACAGGAGTGTCACCATGGCTGTCCAAAAATTTCTCCATAAAAGCCATTGATGAAGTAATCAGGAAATTTATACTTACCCTATGGAATACTTATACTTTCTTTGTAATTTATGCCAATATAGATAATTTTAATCCTTATGACTATGATCTTGAGGTAGGTGACAGATTTGAGATTGACAGGTGGATAATATCCGAGCTCAACCTGACCGTAAAAAAAGTAAATGAGCTTATGGATGATTACAATGTTACTGAAAGCGGCAAGCTGATACAGAATTTTGTTGAGGTCCTTTCCAACTGGTATGTCAGAAGAAGCAGGAGAAGGTTCTGGAAGAGTGAAGAAGATAAAGACAAGATAAGCGCCTATAGTACCCTGTATGAATGCCTGGTGACTATTTCCAGGCTGTGCGCACCTTTTATACCTTTCCTGAGCGAAGAAATCTATAAGAATCTAACCGGCAGCCCTGGAAGAGGGGAAGAAAGTGTGCATCTGGAAAGCTACCCGGCTGCAGATGAGAGCCTGATAGATGAAGAACTCAGTTTTAAAATGGATACAGCAAGAAAAATAGTAGGCCTTGGGAGAGCGGTCAGGAGTAAGGTCAATATAAAGATCAGGCAGCCGGTTGAAAAGGTGTTGATATATTTTGACGGTGACACCAGTAAAAAAGAGGCTATAAATCATTTTAAGGATATCATAACCAGTGAACTTAATGTTAAAGAATTAGAGTTTGCAGGAGAACTTGATGAACTGGTATCCTATGATATAAAACCAAACCTGCCTGTGCTGGGTAAAAAATATGGTTCTCTGGTGCCAAAAATAAAGAACGCGCTTCTTTCTGAAAGTTCAGTACGGATTGCGCTTAAGGTTAAAAATGATAAAAATGTAAGTTTAGTTGTAGAGGACAGAAAAATAGAGCTCTTGCCCGAAGAGGTTCTGGTTGATATAAAAAACAAAGAGGGATTTGGAGTGGAAAGTGATGGAGAATTTACTGTAGGGCTTCCTACTACTATATCAGGAGAGCTCCTGGAGGAAGGATTCTGCAGGGAAATAGTGCACCAGATACAGAACTTGAGAAAAGAAGCTGGATTTGAGATAGAAAATACCATAAATACAGCTATTGAGTCGGCAGTAAAAGAAGATGTTTTAAAGAAGTTCAAAAACTATATAATGAAAGAGACATTAAGTAAATCTTTGAGTTCTGAATTTAAAGAAGATATGTTTGTAAAAGAAGTCAAGGTAAATGATGAAAAAATTAAAATTGGCATAAAAGTAGTAGGGAGTATCATATAAATGTTAAGCAGGAGAAGCAGAAATGTTCTTATGAATGTATATTTTTTAATAAGCGCTGTTTGTGTTTTAATTTTAGACCAGGTAACAAAATATATTATAATAGAAAGACTTCCATTAAACAGTTCCATAGAAGTAATCCGCGGGTTTTTTTATATAACCAATCTCAAAAATACCGGTGCAGCCTTTGGACTATTCCAGGGCAGCCTCAGGACCTTAACAATTATATCATTTGTAGCTATTGTCTTAATAATTATATTAAAGATAATGCTTAAGCTTAATTATGCTTTTTATAATGTATCCCTGGGCTTCATATTAGGTGGGGCACTCGGAAATCTTATTGATAGATATTTTGTAGGGGAGGTTACTGATTTCTTAAATTTTACATTCTGGCCTGTATTTAATATAGCAGACAGCTTTATTATAATTGGTTTTTGCCTTATTATAATACTAATACTTAGAGAATATTTTAAAAAAGGAAAGACTCAAGAGAGTTGAGTAAGAGAGAAGACGGCACTTTAAGTTTTACAGTAGATGCTGGAAGTTCAGGACAGAGAATTGATAAATTTCTAACCAGCAGAATAGAGAATACATCAAGAAGCCATATTCAGAATATAATCGGAAGAGATAAGGTAAAAGTAAACGTTAAAGTTGTAAACAAGCACTATAGACTTGCAGAAAATGACAGGGTTACTATTGAAGACTTTAAAGAAGGTGGCCCCTATACTGAAGTAACACCTCAAAAAATAAATCTAAGGGTAGTTTATGAAGACCAGTATCTACTGGTGATATCAAAAAAATCAGGAGTACTGACCCATCCAGTACCGGGCTTCAGTAAAGATACAATTGTCAATGCTCTTCTCTATCATTACGATAAGCTGTCAAACCTATCTGGCAAAGACAGGGCTGGAATTGTGCACCGGCTGGATAAGGATACTTCAGGGCTGCTTATAATAGCAAGGGATGATAATACTCACCGGTTACTGTCAGAAAAGTTCAAGGAAAGAGAAATTAAAAAAACCTATACTGCGCTGGTATGGGGTAGTTTTTCCGAAAGAAAAGGTGAGATAATTCTTCCCATTGGCCGCTCCAGAATGGATAGGAAAAAAATGAGCATATCGATTGATAGAGGTAGAGATGCAGTAACCAGATTTGAGATTAAAGAAGAATTCGAAAACTCTACACTGCTGGATATTCATCCGGAAACAGGAAGAACACATCAAATAAGAGTGCACCTGAGTTATATCGGCCATCCTATAATAGGAGACGCGATATATGGCAGCGCGGAATCAAAAAAAATGGCAGAAGAGTTAGGAATCAGGAGACAATTTTTACATGCAAAAAGATTGGAATTTACCCATCCTGTAACCGGAAAACAAATAGTGCTTGAAGATAAGCTCGCAGATGATTTGTTGAGGTACCTTAAAATTTTAAGAGGGAGAAGTAGCCACCCCTCAGGACTAAGTTGATCTTATCTCCTGTCTCATAAATATAATATATGATATTGCAAAGCAGATGATTGCCAGCGCAACAATAACCACCAGCTGCGGCCATACTTGTATCAGACTCTGACCCAGAGATAATGGATTTTCTGGTGGCGTCTGAACAACATTAAGAAGTGTAGGCTGGAACAGTCTAGCAGTGGGAATAAGTAGTATGGAAATAGCTTCACCAAATAGTGTGGATGGAGAAATTCTTGAAATACTGCTCCCAATATTAAAATTACGTATCTGGTCAGCTATAGAAGCATTTTCCACCGGAACGACACCATTGGCTATAGCATTGGCAATTATTGGAAGGAAAAACATAAGAAATATCCATATAGCAATGGCAGTGAGTATAGATGCAGAGGTTTTCTCCATAATAACCGAAAATAATATAGAAAGTCCCATCCAGAATCCGCCATAAAAAATACAAATAAATATAAAGAAAAATATTCTCAAGATTTCTTCCGAGGTTGGCGGAACGCCGATTGAAAAAAGGCCAATACCTGAAATTATAAATACTATGCTTGCTATGATGATACTTAGAGTGGTGATACCGGCCAGAAATTTACCATTTATGACACTGTCCCTGTAAATTGGCTGGGATAGAACCCTGCTCAGATTGCCGCTGTTTTTTTCACTGTTTATAGCATCAAAGCCAAAGATTATTCCTATTATAGGTATGAAAAAGCTTATAAAGGTTATAAAAGAGGGGAGTACATCTCCTCCAGTGGTAAACAGGTATAAGAATACATATTTGCTCAGTCCGCTTGCTGATTCCCTTATATTTTGAAGTGCAACATAAGTTGATGATAACCCCGCAATATATATAAGTGCTAAAAGGACTAAAAACTTATTGCTGCTAAAATGATCGGTAAGCTCTTTTCTATATACGGTTAAAATGCTTCTCATTTTACTCCTCTTTAAAATATTTTAGATAAATCTCTTCTAATGCATCCTGTTTCATATCCATCCTGGTCATAAGTATACCTTCATTGGCAATGAGTCTGGATATATCCTGTCTTATATCTTTGTTGCATATTACCTGCAACTGGTTGTCAGTCTTATTTACATTTACCACTTTATCTAATTTTTTTAACTTTTCTATTAGGCCGTCCGTTACTTTTTCAAGCTCCAGTTCTATTCTATATTTTCCTCCGCCAAACAGGTTCCTTCCAAGGTTTTCAACGTTTCCTTCGCCGATTAGTTTGCCCCTGGATAATATACCTACCCTGGGGCATACTCTCTGCATAAGGTTTAGTTGATGTGATGACAGAAGGAAGGTAATATTTTTTTGCTTGTTCAGGTCTAGAATGGTTTGCAGAATCTGATTTGCTACCTTAAGATCAAGACCTTCTGTTGGCTCATCAAAAATAACCAGTTGTGGATCTTTTATAAGTACATCTGCGATTCCCAGTCTTTGTTTCATTCCCTTGGATAATGTTTTAACCAGTTGATTTTTATTTTTAGTCAGGGTTACAATTTCCAGTACCTCATCAATTTTTTTAGGGATCTCCCTGTAGGGAATGTTATTAAGTTCTGCAGTGTAGGCAAGGTTACCCCTTGCAGTCATATCGTCATAAAAACCTACTTTTTCAGGCAGATATCCGGTTATTCTTTTAACCTTCAATGGCTCCCTGGTTGAATTAAATCCTGCAACATTGATACTTCCTGACGAGGGCTCTGTAAGTCCCAGAGCCATAAGAATAACAGTGGATTTACCTGCCCCATTAGGACCGAGAAGCCCAAATATTTCACCTTTTTTAATAGCTAAATTCAGGTTGTCTACAACCAGATGCCCGTTATATTTTTTAGATAGATCTTTAGCAATTATTATATTATTGTTGTCACTCATAATTTATCTTCTTCCTAATCTTGCAAAGATTACAGCAACACCAATTATAACCACTACTATAATTCCTATTCCAACAATTCCCCAGATGGTAGGAGTTTCAACAGTTACCCTCAGTTCAATACTGTCATTGCTGTTTTCACTGGATGCATTGAAGGTCAGCATATAGTCGCCGGCAATGGTTTTTTCAGGTGGATTGATTGTTACATCAATCTCTATTTTTTCTCCGGCTTCAATTGATTCGATTTTATCCTTATCAAAACTAACCTGCCAGCCTTCAGGCTCGGTTGAGCTCAAGCTTATATTTTCAACAGATGTGGAACTATTATTTGTCACAATAAGTTTATAATGATTGTCTTTTCCGGAAGTTAATTCTGTGCTCAGTCTTCCTGTTTTTGTTGTAAGGCTGATTTCATAGGTTGCAGTTAATACTGCAGTAAATTCTATTGATTCTTCCAGAGTGTCACCTTCAACAGCAGATTTGAAAGTTACCTTTAGTTCATATTCACCCGGTTCCTGTTGTACAACTGGAATTGCCACAAAACTCAAGCTCTCTCTGCCATTAAATTTCAGATTGATAGCTGGTACTTCAGTATTACCGGATGCCACTGCAGCAATCCAGCCGGTAGGGTAATCAACTGTAATATCAAAAGTTTTTTCACTCTTGCCTTCTTCAATACCAAATGGTTCATCTCCTGCTTTATAGGTTACATCATAGTTAAAAATAAATGTCTCCCCCTCTTTAGCCTGTATTTTGGGAAGTTTAGTTTCAAAGATCAGTTCTTCCGGTACAGGCTCTGCAATTACTTCCTCAGTAGCTTCTTCCTGGGCAAATAACATGCCAGGTATCATTAGAATAATTGAGAGGGTAAGAGTTAGAATGATAAAAAATACCGGCAATTTTCTTTTTATGGTTTCCACTTATAAGTCTCCTTTTCTAAGTTTATTCAAAGATTTTTTTTAAAATGCTAAAAGCATTAATATAGTTCCATTCCGTAGCTAAATGGGACTAAGTAGCAATTCTAATAAGTTTAAGTATGGTTGTCAAGGAGAAGAATGGAGATGTAAGATATAAAGTGGGATTTGGGTGAAATAGTTGAATTGAATGATTGATTTGTCTAGGTCTGGGGGAGTTTACCTAGATTGATTAATTGGAAGTCATTAGAAAAATAAATACTACATATTATAGGTATAAGTTTAATACAGAATAGGTAAATAATTACCATTGTTAATATATTATATAATAATCTATAATTAAAATATTAATATTTAGAAGGGAACTAAGTGTATATCACAGCTAAATTGCTTTATGACTATATTCAATGCCCCCATAAAGTATGGAGAGATCTCTATGGTCCTCAAGAAGAAAAAATAGTAGAGGCTAACCCATTTATTGAACTCTTGTGGCAGAAAGGATTGCAGCATGAAGAGGAAATTATAAGAAAAATTGGAGAATATGTAGATGTAAGTAAAGGGAGCTACGAAGAACGCATCTTTAAAACTATTTCTGAGATGAAAAAAGGATCTAGCTTGATTTATCAGGGCATTCTTCAGTATCAAGAGCTTTTAGGTATTCCAGATCTCTTAAGAAAAGTATCGAATGGTATATACATGCCAATCGATATTAAATCTGGAGCAGGACTTGAAGGTATGGGTGAAGAGGAAGATGAAGGTAAACCTAAAAAACACTATGCAGTGCAGCTTTGCTTATACAATGAGATATTGAAGAAATTAAAATTTACAGAAGGAAATAAAGGTTTAATTATTGATATTAACTATAATGAAGTCGACTACTTTTTAGATAGCCCACAAAGTGAAAGAAATAAGTCTACCTGGTTAGATGTTTATGAAGAGATCAAGCAAAAAGTTAAATTATTATTAGAAAATACAAAACAAAATAAGCCAGCGCTTGGTGGCATATGTAAGTTATGTCCCTGGTATTATAGCTGTAAGAATTGGTGCGAAAATTGTAAAGACCTGACAAATATTTTTTATTTAGGCAGAGAAAAAAGAGACACAATAAGCAGAGATTTATCAATCGATAGAGTTGATCAGATGTGTTTATGTAATGTTGAAAAGGCTCTAGAACAAAAGAAAAAAGATAAAACATTTCTTAAAGGAATTGGAGAAAAATCTTTATTAAAGATAGTAGATAGAGCAAAAGTGATAAATATTTTTAAAAAACCTGTTATTTATAAAAAGATTGAATTTCCAAAAGTATCAAAAGAATTATTTTTTGATATTGAAGGCGACCCTACTCAGGATTTTATTTATTTACATGGTATTTATGAAAGAAGTATGGGAGGAGAAGAAAAATATATCTCTTTTTTAGCATCAGATAACAGACCAGAAGAAGAAAGAAGAGCTTGGGAAGAGTTATGGTACTATATTAGATCTATGCCTGAGGATGATTATTCATTATATTACTATTCATCTTATGAGAAAACAGCTTATAGAAGATTAGAAAAGAAATATCCAAATATTATAATAAAAGAAGAACTTGAAGCATTTTTTAAAAAAGATAATGTTATAGATTTATATATAGATATAATATTGAAATTCACAGACTGGCCAATTTTTAGCTATTCACTTAAAGATTTAGCAACATATCTTGGATTTAAATGGAGAGATGATACGCCTTCTGGTGCTTTATCAATTCAGTGGTATAACGAGTACTTAGAAAATAAAGATAAAGCGATTTTGAATAGAATATTAGAATATAATGAAGATGATTGTAAAGCTTTAATGGTATTGAAAGATGGAATTGAAAAAAATGGTTTTGTCACGTAGTAGTTTACAACATATTAAGACATGGAAGGAATAATCCACCTGTACTATTATTACTTATAATAGGAATAGCCCCATGAATAAATGTTGAATGAACCTACTCCAATTATATGCTGACTGTGATATAGTATTAAAGTATGAAACTTAGTAACAAACTATTCAAATGGAGAAAAATGATAAGTCAAAAAGAGCTAAAAGAAACTTTTGAAAAAAGGACAGGAGAACTAGACACTAAAATTAAAAACAAAGAAACATTTACAAACAAGGAATTAATTGAAATTACTATGTGGATAGGACAAGCAATGTTATTTATTGAAATTTTCAAAAAGACAGATATAGAAATATATAGTTTATTAAAAAAATTACGTAAAGATGATATAGAAATATCTTCAAACATTAAAAATATTGTTCCAAAATTTATAAAGTTTCTTAAAAAACTATCCACTATAACGCCTATTCCTGAATTTATTGAAAAAAAGAATGGTAGTTATTGGGATAAATGTTAATCCAACCACTCTTTTATTGCCTTTTTTAAATCCGGTGGTATTAGTTGATAAATTTTTACAGAATATTTTTTTTCATGATACCTAAACCATTCCAATGCTTCTATTAATATATCAAGATTTTCAGCTATATATACTATTCTTTCTTTATTGTCAATTGCAATGTATGCATTATCTAAATGTTTCATTAAAATCACCTCCTTTCAAAAATTTGATATAATCATTCATATATTTTAATTACCTTATAAAAAGGAGTAATAATGACCAAACTTAAAAAAACTCTTGAAGAACATAATGAACAAATTATCCAATCCCAAATCCACGACGGAAAATTAACAAAAGAAACAATTATAAAAGCTGAACTTGACAGATTAGAAGCACTTATTTTAAAATTAGCTGAAGAATTAGATAAACTAAATCTTAAGTAATTCCTTTATTAATTCTTCATATCTTGGGTCATATTTTTTCATATCTATCCATATCAATTTATCTATTTCTTTATATAGAAATAGGGCTAATTTTCTCTTAATCCAGTTTTTTATTTTAGTCATAATAAATCACCTCCTTATAAAAGAATTTTTGATATAATAGGAATTGTTATTTAATGAGGAATTACTTATACGGTATGTGAGGGGATACTCACGTTAATTAAAATATTTATTTCAATTAACTCAATTATTTCTTAAGATATTAATAACTGTTATTTTTAATATAATAGTAAGGACAGGTTATAATGGCAGAATTTAAATCAACAGAAGTTCATACTTTTTCAGCTTTATGTGATGTAAAAAAAAGATTTGAAATACCAAACTTTCAACGTGCCTATACTTGGAGAAATAAGGAATTGCAAGATTTTTTCAACTCCATTGTTGAAAATGATAAGGAATATTTTATTGGAAATATTGTAACAGTAGATGAAAAACCTTTGAAAATTGTTGATGGTCAACAAAGATTAACAACAATCTCTTTATTATTGTGCGCGATTAGAGATTTATTTAAAGATGTGGAAGCTACGAATAGAGATGATAAAATTCTTGTAGAACAATCTGCAGAAATAATTAATAGTTATTTAATATACAAAGATATGCAGCAAATTCCAGCTAAAATACACAAAAGATTATTTTTAGGAAAGAATGAATATCGCGAAGTCTTTGAAAAAATTGTAGATAATAAAATAGATAAGATAGATTTAATAGAGTTAGGGGATAATGAAAGGAGGATCTTTAATAATTACAATATCCTGAAAAAACTTCTTCGAGACTATATTGAAACTTCTAAAATTAGTAGATTGAAAAGCATATTAGAAAAGACATTATCACTTCAGATAATATTAATTAATTGTGCAACCGATAATGACGTTTATAGTATTTTTGAGGGATTTAATTCTACGGGTTTAGGTTTATCTGTTGCAGATTTAGCTAAGAATGCGGTACTAAAACAATCAAATGAGGATAAAGAGTTGCAAAATAATATTGAGACTACTTGGATAGAAATTGAAGACATGTTCAATTCAACAAGAATAAGTCGATTTCCAAAATTTTTACGATATCAATGGATTTCAGAAAATGGTCATATTTTGATGTCTAATTTATTTGGTGAAATCAGAGATAAAAAAGTTAAAAATAAAACAGCTGATCAAATTAATGATTATATATTACATCTTAATAATGATGCTAAGATTTATATGGGTATGATATATAAAGAATATGAAAGATTACTAGAATTAGAAAATGATGAAATAGAGTTATTTACGAAATTTAGGTACTTAGGAAATGACCAAGTATATGAATTATTACTTACTTATTATAAAGCTTATAAATCTAAAAAATTTAGAGGAAAATCATTGAAAAAATATCTAAAAAAAATTTGGATATTTATAGTAAGAAGTAAGTTTATATCGATAAATCCATCAGAGTATGAAAAGATATTTGCAGGTCATTGTAAAGAGATATCAGAAGCTGATGACTCACAGGAGGTTGGAAAATATTTCAATTTTTTTATAGAAAAACTTAAAAAACTAGTTTCAGATGATAACCAATTTATTGAAAATTTTATAAATGATGTTAGCTATGGTACAGAAAATTCCTTACTAATTGAAGTCTTTACTGAAATAATGAAAAAAGAAAATGTCGAATCTCAAATAAGAAATGGTGGGATTGAGCATATATTACCTCAAGAACCTAAAAAATGGGGATTAACTAAAACTGATGTTAGAGAATATGTGCACAATATTGGAAATCTTACATTACTATGCGAAAAACATAATGTTGATGCTAGTAATGATACTATTGAAAATAAAGCAAAATATTAATCAGAATCTGATTTTCTAATAAATCAGGAAATTGCTTCTAAATGGAAGGATAAATTTATAGAAGATTGGAAATCAACTATTGAAGAAAGAGGTAAGGAAATTGCAAAGAAAATATCAGAAATTTGGAGGCTCTAATACATTTACAGACTCGTCTATAATTTTATAATATTAAATCTTCTAAGATACCATTATATAAAAACTCTATATTAAAAACATAATCATTATTAGCAAATGTTTCAAATAAAGGATTTTTTGAAGTTTTCCATCCATGGCCGTCTGTTATCCATATGAATTCTATATTCTGTTTCTTTAGAATATTGTTTAATTCGATGTATTCACCAGCTGTAGATTTTAACTTTGAGCCACCTCCGCTGTAATAGTTTACTTCTATCATGTATATTTTATTTTTACTCTTGTTTAATATAGAGAAATCAAATTTTCGATTATATTTATCGACTTGTATTGGATTACCCCAGCTTTCTTCGATTTTTAATTTTGTGGCTTGGCTTAGGTACTCAAGATTAAATTTATCTGAGAAGTTTTTAATATATTTACCTATTATTTTTTCCATTAAAATACCTGTTCTATTTTTTCTTGCATTAGTATCCAGACCAACTTCTACTCCATAACAATAGTCAACCAGGTTCTTTATTCTTTTATTTTTAAAAATATCTTTAAGTCCGGAATCATTAAAGAATTTTCTTAATTTTTCTTCTGTAGTAGGTAGATAGTTTTTATAAAATATATTATGAACTTCTTCGTAGGTAAGATTGTCGAAATCTGTAATAATTTGAATTTCCTTTAGTTTGTTTTCTCTTATAGCTAAAAGTATAGGTAATACTTTTCTTACATTAGGATATTCTTTAATTAATTTTAAAAATTCTTCTTCAATATTTTCTTTTCCTATCAGATAATTAAGTATATTTAATTCTTTTTCTATACTTTTAGTATTTTTGTTAATTTTCTCCCAATCAACAAAATATTCCCAGGTAAATATAGATTCCTTTAATGATTTAATAAAATAGTCAAATACTTTATTTTCATCATTTTCTAGTCCTAAGTTCTTGTAGGTATTAAGATATTTCATTATTTTATTTTATATTTTGATAAATATTTATTAGTATATAATATAAGATTAAAATAGCAATTATTTGGAAAAATATGATAGAAATTTTAAAATCCTTGAAAAGATATAAATACTTTATTGACAATGGTAATTTTTTATTAGTTTTAGGGGACAGTATAAAACTATTAAAGAAAATTGATGAAAATTCGATTGATATGATATTTGCTGATCCGCCATATTTTCTATCAAACGGGGGTATAACTTGTATGTCAGGAAAAATGGTTAGCGTAGATAAGGGAAAGTGGGATAAGTCTAATGGGATGGAAGAAAATTATAGATTTAATTTAAACTGGCTAAAAGAATGCAGAAGAATATTAAAAAAAGACGGAACTATCTGGATATCTGGAACTTCACATATAATTTATTCTATAGGTCATGCTATGCAGGTACTGGGATATAAAATCTTAAATGATATTATTTGGTATAAGAGAAATGCCCCTCCTAATTTAAGCTGTAGGTATTTTACTCATTCGACCGAAATAATTTTATGGGCTGCTAAATCTGAACGTAGTAAACATTATTTTGATTATAAATTGATGAAAGAATTAAATGAAAATAAGCAGATGAGAAGCATCTGGGAAATTGAGGATAATGACCCAGAAAATGTATGGGAAATTTCTGCCCCAGGGAAAAAAGAAAAAGAATTTGGAAAGCATCCTACTCAGAAACCAGAGAAACTTCTTAGAAGGATTGTATTAGCTTCAACTAAAGAAGGTGATATTGTTTTAGATCCTTTTAATGGAAGCGGAACTACTGGAATAGTAGCTAATAGATTGAAAAGAAGATATATAGGAATTGATAATGAAAAAGAATATTTAGATTTGACTATTAAAAGGTTTAATAAAGAAAAATCATCAATAAAGTTACTTTGATAAAATATTTATTTTTATAAATGCCTTGCCTGGTGAATACACAAAATTTTGATTAGTTATCCAGCAAAATTTAGATGATATTTACATGTCGGTTTGCTATTTGATATATTTGGCATTAAAATGTATCGTAATCTGTTTTAATTGTGATTGATATATTATGAACATAGAAGAGAAAATCA
>Ga0210003_1001629_pt1 | contig 19593 bp, 20 predicted proteins | sample LantaG_FD_182804 | JGI IMG/M metagenome (GOLD analysis project Ga0210003, IMG submission 182804) | Deep subsurface microbial communities from Baltic Sea to uncover new lineages of life (NeLLi) - Landsort_02402 metaG (SPAdes) (version 2) | ecosystem: Environmental > Aquatic > Marine > Oceanic >... | reverse complement strand
TAGTACGCTTGTGATTTGTCCAGCCACCGAAGTAAACGGTATGGTGTCAATGATAAGCCCTTGCAGAACATCAATGATATAAAGGTTGTCGGTAATTGCTGAGGCAAAGAATACCGAAACCGAATTTAGGTTGAATTTCAGGTAGGGGTAATCGCTTACCAGTATTTCAAGCCCAGCATACTGCCCGCTTTTTACGGCATCGGTTACCTTGTTTTCGTCATAAAAGCCGATTGTACCTTTGTCAACAATTGAAGCGAAACGACCTTTAATGTCCATGTGCGAACGAAAGTCGCTGACAATTTTATCGCTCGCCCTGCCAACCGCATCTTGCATAACCTCGTACCCGCTCAGTTGTTGGCTGTCGTTTAGGTAGTCGGCATGGTTGATGTCGAAGCCGGGCAACTGCGAAAGCGAAGTTTTTCCGCTGGGTAATGCGGTGCAGCCGTCGGGCACGAATATCAGGTCGGTAAGGCAAGTTGTCGGCATAGCAATAGTTTATCGGCCTCCACAATTGCAGCCACCGGGGCGGGAAGTCGGTTTAGGTTTTGGTTTGTATTTCATGGGGTTAAAATAAGGGGGGCATTTCGCCCCCCTGTATTTGTGAATCCGTTATGGATTAGTTAGAACGGAAAGTCAGGATTCCGTTAACACCTTCCAATCGGTCGCCAGCCTGATACATATCAGCGGGCAAGAAGATGAAGTCGTGGTTCAGCGAAATCTCGAAGTTCCAAACCTTTTGGTCAGCACCGCTACAAGTGTACTCGGCACGGTAGTCAAAGGTCAACGGCAAGGTTGGGTCAGGGTGCTGAAGCGTACCTTGTACCAAAGTGCTGTCGTTCAATTCCAAGATGCCTTTGAACTCGTTAAACGAAATCATTTGAACGGCTCCGGGAATAACTGCCAAGGCATCAAGTGCGTTGGTGGCATTCAATTGAATGCGGCGGTCGTAACCGAAGCTAACACCAGCCTGTGACAAATACAACGAATTTGAAACACCAGCATCGTTAAATGCACCGGGGGCAATTGCGTTCAATGCTTTTAGGTACTTGTACCATTTCTCTCCACCAAATACGAAAGGCATTTGGGTAAAGTCGTTGCTCATGTTTTGGAAACCAATTTCCTCAATGGCCTCGGTTACTGGTGCACCTGAAACCAAGGTATCAACTGCAAGGAAAGAAGTAGTACCAGCGGGGTTGCCAGCATCAACATCGGAAGCGAAGTTGCCGCTGTTAGCGATAAGCTGAATAGCAGCGTTTGTCGCAACTTTGCGGGTAAGAACGTCCATCATTTTGAAGATTTCACGTGCGATATACGCAGAATCCTGCTCGCAACGCTCTTCCAATTCGGAAGCGGTCAATTTGAAACCAACGTGGTAACCGTCGGAAGGGGTTAGGCTGTACAACACAGAAGTTTCGCCGTCGTTGGCAAAAGTTCCGCAAGTAACCCGACCTCCGTCTTGAACCATGCTCTCCAAAAAGCGTTGGCCATAAACAACCTCAACGGTTTTGCGGCCGTGGTCCCGAAAGTTGATTTGGTTTTGAATAACCTCGCTGCGGTTTTGGGCAGAAAGAATGAAGGAAAGCAAAGGCAAAGGCTCGGCTTTCAGGTTGTCGTACCCGAATGAATCGAATAACGATAGCTGGACGTTAGGGCAAGCAATAAAAGAAGATAAAGCTGACATAGTTTTTAGTTTAAGTTTGTCAATTTGTTTGTTTTCGCCGTTGTTCGGGGGCGAAATTACCCGACTATTGCCCGATTTAGGTTCGGCTGGGCTGCCGACTATTACAAAATTAAGTAGTGTTTAACGAAGTGAATGGTATTTTTCACCATATTTGCCCAAAAAAAAGGTTATGAGCGAAGAAAATTACCAAAGTAGCCCCATTGTTTTGCGGGATATTGAATACAAAAGACGTACAGTTGCGATTTCCGAGCCGATTACCAACTACCAATGTGCCCCACGTGGACACCACAACTCAATTAAAGCCGATTACAGCAAGCGAATGTACTTTGCGGTGCTGATGTACCGTGAACTGCTTAAAGGTTCAGGCAATCGCTTTGAAGCGGCAACCGAAGCGGCCACGGCTTATGATGTCAATTACGATAAACTGATGCGGATTGCCCGAAAGGACATTTAAAAACAAATTCGCCCTGTTTTTGTTACAAGTCATCGGCAAATAATCGGTTTTTCCGATTATTCGTCGCTAATTTGGTAGATATTTGGGACAAAATGGGGCACTAAAGGTAAAATTGCTCAATAAAGTTGGCAGGTTTATTGAACAAAAAAAGCCCCCGATTGCTCAGGGGCTTGTCTTTTAACAAACGGCTGTTAAATCTTGATGCCTTGCGACCTTGCTTTGGAAAGCCATGCCTCTTTAGCTGCGGCAACGGCTGGGTTCATTTCTTTGCCAGCGGGTGCGTTGCTTTGACGCTGCGGTGCTGCTTGGCCGCCGTTGTTTACCTTGAACCGCTTAACCTCTTTTAAGGTGCTTTCAAACAGTTGCTCGGCCGTCAACTGCGAAGTTGTGCCGCCTGTTACGATGTTGTTGTCTTTGTCGTAAACAAGCAATTTGCCATTTTCCTTTTTGAAAATGTACTTGTTTTCCAACTTGGTTAACCATACACCTTCCTTCACGATTTCATCGGCATCGTCAATCCAGTTAGCGGCCTCAAATGCACGTTTAACCTCGGCATCGGTTTGCATCTTGTTAAGGCGTTCCTCGGCATCGGTTTGGGCGTTCTTAATTGCCTCCTGATATTCAAGTTCCTTGGCCTTGCTTTGCTCGGTCATTTCACGAAGTTGGTCACGCTCCTTCTTAATTTGCTCAATGTCGGGGTTCGACTTGCCCGCCTCGATTGCCCTTTGAAGTTCATCGTTTAGGGCTGCGATTTTGCTGGGCACTAATTCAACCAACTCATCAAAGGATTTGCCTTTGCCGTCCTCGCCAACAATTGCCTTTAGTTTGTTTTCGGCCGTGCCTCTTGCCTTGCCAAAGGTGGCGTTGATTTCCTTTAGGTGCGTTTCTCGGTCAATGAAACGCTCGCCCAAGGCGGTGCGAATAGTGTCCTCGTTTGCACCCTCGGCAACCTCAATGCCAGTTAGCTTTTCAAAGATTTCCTTATTGATTTCCATTGGTTTGTTGTTTGCGTGATTGTTTGCTTAAATTTAATTGTGCTTCAAGTTCGGCGATTTTCGCTTGCAGCTCGGCCTCCTTTTGCTCCGCATCGGTCAACCTATTTTCAAGATTGGCAAGTAGGGCATTTTGCTGGGCCCCTTGGTCGATGAACTTTTGGTCGATGCCGTAGCCGCTAAAGTTTTTGGCTTCCCAATCTTCTTCAAGCATATATCCTAATGCCCCAAATTTGGCTTTCATTTCGGCTGGCTTCGGCCATGCTCGTTTGGGGATTTCAAGTTTACGCCCGAAGTTGGCGGGTTTGCCGGGGTTGTGCGTCCGCTCGGCTTGGTGTTTGGCTACACGAATAAACCTGTAGTTGTCATTGGTTGTTGTTTGCATATTTGCGGGGGGTTTGGTTTAAATTAAAGAAGGTGGCGGCGAAGGTGTGAACTGGTCTGCAATAGCGGTAGCAATACCAATCACAATCGCCCGCTGTTCTGCCGTTGAAAGGTCATCGAAGTTCTCGTTTTCTTCGTGGGCTTGGTTCAGGATTGTTACAAACGAATTGTGCAAGATGACCTCGGCCTCGGTTGCGGTGCTGCCAAGCATACCCCGTACCGTGATATCGTCCTTCGACCAAAGGCGGTCAAGTTTAATCTGCAGCTTTATCATTTGCTCAACCTTGGGCGAAGCGTTAAAGCGTGTTCCGACGTATTGGTATAGCAAGGAAGCCAACGCCGAATCAGGCATTGACTGGTCTTTAGCCGTTCCGATTTCATTTGTAATGTCCTCGTAGCTTCTAAAGTTGAACGAAGTCGGTACCTGAATGCTTGGCTTTTCAAATGCCGCCCCGTACCTCATGTGGCCGATTGCCTCAATGGCCATATCCATTAACGCAAAAAGTTCACGTGCGAATTGCACCATAAATGTCTGCCATTCTTCCTTCTCGATTTGCTTGCCTGTGGCGGTTGCTGAATTGGCTTGCTCGGGTTCAAAGAACATTCCAAATGCAGACCTTCTTCTGCTTTCGATTTGCTCGCTGGTATACTTTAAAATCTCGCTTGGCGGTGCTGCGAACTGAACGGGCGGCGACATCGCCAAGGTGTTGGCTTCGCCCATTCGGGTTGTGGCGGCTACCTCATAAATGCCCGTTGGGGAATGGTTTAGGTTTTTGCCCGAGCCATTACACTTGCCGCACGTGGTGTATTTGCCTTGGTCGGCCGTCCACACTTGGCCACCTTCGCAGCCAGCGGCATCGCATCGGTCAACAACGGCAATAATAATGGGAAAGGCAAGGCGGTAGGTGGACATCATTAAGTTGCTTTCCAACCGTACAACGGTATTCAAATGCGGGATTGCATCGCAGAACGCTGAACGGTACAACACCTCGCCATCGTCCATAACTGGCTTGCCTCCAAGTTTCCAAGCGGGTAAATATCCCCAGCCGTGCCTAAAAGTTTCCACAACCTCAAAGGTCAGGTTGCCCTTGTCGTCTTTGCCGTTTACAAATGCCTCGAAAATACCTTCCTTGTCAATGTATTTGAAGGTCATTTTATCGCTGTCCTTCCCGTTCCAAATTAAGGCATACTCATTTGCCTTGTACCCGACAATGTATTTTTCATCGTAAATTTTGGCAATTGGGGCGATAAGTTCCGACTGGTCAACAATATCGTATTCCTCGCCATCTTCGTTGTACACCGTTTTCATCGGCATATAGTCGGGGCATACCACAAGCAATTGGTTGGGGTAGTTTATTTTCCGTTCCCGAACGATGTCGAAAAAGAACGCCTCAATAGAATAGTATTCGGGGTAAAGCCCGTAAAAGTATTCTTTCTGTTCAGGGTTCGGCCATTCAATAGAATAGTTTTGGCTGTTGGCAACCGCCTTTGTACGGTTCAATGCCCTGTTCCATTCGGTGTTGGTTGTCGGTTCGTACAGCCCTTTTTGGTACTCCCATTCCTCGGCCTGTTGGTTCGGTGCTTTTGACCTTAGAATTTCATAGGGAAATTGGTCGGCCTCAGCGTGAACTGCCACGGCATTTCTTTCCCGAATGGTGTCCTCGTATATTTCGTTGAAGTCGGGCAGGCTATCGTAGTAGCTTTCCGTTTGAAATTTCTTATCGTACTTGCTGGGCAAGCCAATAACATTCCGTTTTTTGCGGATTGCTTTGGCGGCGTAGTCAATTAGGCTGTAAATGTCTGCCATTTTGTTGGGGCTGTTTTCACAAAAATACGCAAACTATTCTATGTGTTTCAACATTTCAGCAAGCGGCAACCGAATGACCGCATCGGTGCAATCGTGATGCCCCGCCAAAATTAGGCAATTACCCTTTTTGTCAATCTCCAAATGTCGGGGGTAAGTAACATAACAATTTAACGGGTTCTGCCAAGTGTGCGGGTTTGGTGGTATGGTGTTTCGGTTTTCGTAGGTCGCTTTCCAAAGGGGTTGCCGACTCCAACGCAATGCCTTAAACGGTGGCTTTGCTTCCATTTCAAGCAAGCCAGCCCAATAAAGGTTTGCACCGTTTACCTTCTGCTGCACGTGGAAAATAGTGTATAGCTTGCCCTTGTGTTCCACCAACTGCGTACCGCCTCGTAAATGGTAGCGTGTTAAAGTTGGTGGCTCGGTTTTGTATTCGTTTACGGGTTTGTCCCAGTCGTATTCAACAACGTGGCCGGGTGCATAAAGCACGTGTAATTTGCCATCATAAACAAACGGCGACCAGTTCTTTTCCCTCCCGTCATAATCAGCGGGGCGGCTTGCTGGGGGTTGCATCAAACACGAACTGCCGTCATCAAGGTAGCCAAAGTACATTTTGTACCCGTCATTAAACACGATTGCTGGGCGGTCGTTTAGCATTACACCGCATGGGTCTTCAGCATGGCCGTTCTCGGTAACGAAGGGAATGATGCGGCCATTGATAGGCTTGCCCCCGTTCCAATCCCATACCGCTATTTTCCTATCCCTAAACCAAGGCGATTTGTCCAAGCGTGTTGCATACAGGCCGCCAACCAATGTGCCGTTGAATGCGTTTGTGAACGGCTTGATTGCGGCCGAATGGTAGGGAATAAGTTCAAGTACGGGTTGCAGCTTTGCCTGAATAGCATCAAAGTGAATCTTGCGAACATCGGGCTTTTCAACATTGCGGACGGGCTTGCTTACCGCAAACTTTGCTTTCATTAAATGGTGTGCCTTGGCCGCCGTTACGCTGCCGTACATTTGCTTTTCAACATGGGCAACAACCCTATCGTAAAGGTCGTAGGTCTTTCGTGCCTCGGTGCTGAATTGGCCGTAGCAGCCAATAAAGTAATGGTTGCGTTTAAGGTCGGCAAAGTCGGGCGTCTTGGCCTTGAATTGTACAGGGGCGATACCAATGTCAGCGTTTACGTTTGCTTGGCAAAGGGCTACATTAAAAGCCAATTCATCGGGGAAGGAATGGCCCCAATGTTTGGTTGCTAAATACTCCTTGTAATTTGTTTTGGCGTTGGCCCATACCTCGGCGGCCTTGGGTGTATTCTTCCAGTACAGGATTGAGGAATTGATTTCGGGCAGCGTTCCAGTTTCGGGCAGTTCAAATTCTTTCCGAACTTTGTCAAGGGTCAACCAAAGGCAAGGCCATGAATCGTTGGTCAGGTCAGTTTGGCTAACCACTTGCGTAGCAAAATCGAAACCAACGCAACGCTCCCATAAGGTTGAGAGTTCTTGCACAGCCACGCCGTCGCAATCAAGGTACAATGTTTCATCGAATGGGGTGTATTTATCAAGGTGTAGTTTAAACTTGCCCGGTGCAATGCGTCCAGTCGCATCGTTCAAATCCGCTGGGTCAATCTGCACGGCATGGGCAACGTGTTTTCGTTCCCGCTCAGGCAGAAGGTTGATGTCGCCAACAATCGCTATCGGTATTTCGGGGCTGAAATGGGCAAGGCTGTTGACCATATTTTTCGCCCATTGGCCGTAGCTTGAATTGCCTGATAAAAAAAGTAGGTAACCTTTCATGTTGTTGTTTGCTGTTCAAAGGTAATAACAAAATGCAAAAAGCCCCAAGGCTGGGGCTAATTGTTTGGGTTCTAAACGGAAACGAAATTGGGGTTGTTTATTTCGCCTATACATTAGTTAGCTGCTATTTTACCGACCACTCCGAAAGTTTAGAATTGACAATAATTTTCAGTTCATCAACCTTTGACAATGGACAGCGAAAAGCAACCGTTTTAGTTTTCTCATTGTATTTAGGTTTAGCACCAGCACCTTTACGACTACCTCCCCATTCTATTTTCTGTAAAATATTAAGTTCGTTAGTGGTGTCTATTATATCACATAGCTTATTTGACATTGATTTTAATTTTTTGGGCTTTGTAGCCATAATTACAAAGAATTAATCCAATTTCGTTATCAGCTTCCGCTTTTGTTAAAGGTTTTTTATTAAGTAAAATCCCTTGTAAATTAAGTTATACATATCTGTTTTCATATTACCAACCTTTTAATTCTAATTCAGCAGAAATTTTTGACATTTCATCTTGGATTTTATCAAGTTGTTGCTCCATTTCCCAAGTGTCTTGAGAGTTAGCTACTTTATCCATTTGCTTTGAAATCTTAACGTATTTTTTATTTAAAGTTTCAAATTTTTTATTTAGTGTTTCTTGAGTTGTCATTGTTTTACCGTTTTTGTTGATACAAATATACAACGCTTATTTTGATTGTGCAAACTATTTCAAAGATATTTTTAATTTATTTTCTAATGTGCTGAAAATCAAAGAAAAAAACAGCAGCTAACAGCACCTATGCAAAAGCCCAAATTCCAGCGTACAATACCAACGCTATTTGTGCCTTCGCCTATCTGCAAAACGTTATGTGCAAGTGCTACGATACTGGCTAATTGTGGGTTCTAAACGGAAACGAATTTATACCCTATCGGTAGTTGGCGGCTTGGTTTTCAGCCCAGCCGTACCCTATCGGGGGTTGTTTTGCAAAAAGCGTTTTAATGTGATTTGGCCGTGTTTATCTTGCGTTTAAAAGAACAAAGGCCGATAAATCATATTATAATGTGGTTCAAAGGTTATTTGCGTTTAGGAATTGTGCCAGCATCGGAATGGTGTCTGGGTTAATTTTTTCCCAATCCTTGCACCACATTTCGGTGGTAACAAGTTCGCTTCCTTCATAGGTCAGTTCAACGTAGAAGTTTGACCTTGGCCGCTTAAATTGCATACTTACAAACTCATCGTGCTTGTAGCTTTTGATTAGTTCAAGACCGCCTTTTAGCAGTTCCTCGTTAATTGTAATTTGTTGGCTCATGGGGTTTTTATTTGATAAGGTATCGGTAGTGTGGGCGTTGTAGGTTTAGCACCCGAATTTTTGCGTTTACCACCTCTATTTTGTTTCAACTTTACCATAGGTTTCTATCCATACTTTTGCACCGCAAGAAAGTGGTTTGTCTTTTGAATAAATAATTTTAGCTGAAATTAAACCATCTTGCCCATAAATAATAGCTTCATTAGCGTATTCATTTGATTTGTAAGTTTTGCAAGTAATTACAGGCAAATTATCGCCTTTAGCGTTTGCCTTTATATTATGCTGATTAACGTGTATTACTGTTTTCATTTTTATAAATCTTTATTTGGATAAGCAATAATTAAAAGGCAATTGTGAGTATCCCAACCATTAACCAACTCACCATAAAAATCAATTCCGCTTTCAAGTAATTGTTTAGCTTCAGTTTGGTTTTTGCGGCTTTTTGCATTTACCAAATACCCATCAGCATCAAATGCTCTGTTGATTAGGTCAATAATTTGTTGGCTCATGGGGTTGGGGGTTTTAGTTTGCTGGTTGTATTTAGGTTTAGCACCCGAACCTTGCCGAGTGCCTCCCCTACCAATTTTCTCTTTTTGTGTATTTTTTACCATTTTTTGCTACTCTGTAATTTCTAAAATTTGCATTTGTACTAAAAGAACCGCTTGGATAATGAAACCCTAAATACGTTTGAAGTCTTGCCATTTCATCAGTAACTATACCCGTTGATAAGCATATCTGTTGATTGCCTTTAGATATTTGGCTATCAATAAATTTTTCAAACTTTTCAATTTCTTGCTCTGTAAATATTGGTTTTGTGTACGCTTGTTGGCTCATGGGGTTGGGGTTAAAAATTATTTATTACCCATTTTGTGCCATATTCCATACATTCTTTTTTTGTGTTAAAAAATGATTGAAACATGACATCTTTTTTATCTTCAATAGTTAATTGCCAGTATTTATCTGCCCCTTTAATTAAAGAATTTGCGTTGCATACCGTGATTGTTACATCTTCAAAAGTATTAGCGTAATACCCGACACATTGTTTTTTAAGATTTAAAGTTTGCATTGTTTGTGCGTTTTTGATGATACAATATTAAAGTTTATTTCAATACGAAAATCAAGCCGCCTAACCTTTTAACACTTTTTAACACTTGGCAAAACAAAAAGCCCCCAAGTAGGGGGCTAATTGATACCATGAAACCAAAAAAGGCTTATTCAAAGACGCCAGCGGGGGCGTTGTACAGAACGGGGAACTCGTTTGGTGCTGACTGCCAACCGAAGGCAACCATGTATTGCTGAACATCGTTCTCATCGGCCTTTGCTGGCTTGGCGATGCAACGAACGGGCTGCTCAACAACTCGGATTTCATCTTCCTCGTAGTAGAACCAAGCCAATTTGTACTTGCCAATGGTGTTCAGCGTTTCGTAGAACGTGTCATTGCTGCTGTCCACGTTAGCGTCCATTACCGAAAGGGTGTGGTTGAACTTGGTCAAGATGTCAGGCGTTCCACGGCGGGGGTTGGTAATGGTAACCTCTTCCGCTTCGGGATAGTTGGCCTTGATTTCCTTGATGATTGCAACGTCGCCAGCGGCAATAGCGGCAGTCCATTCGGCGGCATCGGTGTAGTCAAGAAAGGTGTAGTCGTTGTCAATAACGGCCACGGCAGAAATGCCCGTTAACCGATTGATTTCGCAGACGTTTTCGCTGTAAACAGGCAAATTGTCAAAACAAGAATAGCTCATATTTGTAAAATTTAGTTTATCAAAGGTAGCAAGGCCGCTTTAAACCTTCGCCCATTTGTCGCTATAATCGTACATTTGTAGCTATGAACGTGGCACAACTTTCATTAGCCGAACTTTTTGACCTTAAATCTGCGGTGAATAGCGAACTGAATCGCCGCATTTCGTTGGCCGCTGATGACTTTCTTTGGTCGCTTTGTGCTTATTACGGCGTTGACTACTCCGCATTTAGGGGGGCAACACGGCGGCAGTATTCCGACATTAAGCGGATAGCATCGTATTATTTCGTGGCGATGAAGGGGCTATCAAGCGGCGAAGCGGCAGAACTCATCGGCATCAATCGGGTAACGGTTGGCCAGCACGTTCAGCGGGTTTTGTTTTTCAAAAAGAACGTGCCCGGTAAATGGTTCAAAATCTTTAACATAATTCAATCCACAACAAAATGAAAAAACCCGTAGCGGTTACAATCGGCATTGGCAAGCATTATGCCTATGCTCAAAAGTCGGCAGAGTACGTGCGTAAACATCTCGGTCTTGAAACCCGAATTATAACCGATGAGCATTTGCACCATGCTCTTGATTTGCCGACATTGGCCGAAAAGGTATGGACGCTTAAATACAAGATTTGGGACATATTCCCCGACCTTGACTTTATCATGTACCACGATTGCGACTGGCGGCCAGTACGAAAGTTCAACATTATGGATTTCCTTCCCGACCCAAACGATTTGCACTTTTGCCGTGATAGGCACAATGACCACATAGAAGGGCTTGAAAAAAAGTACGGTCTAAAGCCCAACACGTACTTTAATGCTGGGTGGTTTGTGGCCAATCGAAAACACAAGCCATTGCTTGACCATTGCTTTGACAATTATGGCAAATATGAATACACATGGCACGACCAATGCGTATCAAACCAAGTGATGAAAGGGTTGGTAACCTTGGCAGACAAACGGTTAAACGTGATGGATTTATATGGCGATTATCACGAAAGCGAAATCTACGCTTTGCACAACGGCGGCAAAAACTACAAGGTTTATAATGGCGAACCCGATTGCGACTGGAATACAACCGTACCCGAACGCATAATGCTTTGGGACGATAGCGAAGCATGGGCAACAGCACGGCAGCACTTTATTGAAATTTACGAAACGTGCAAGGCGTATCGTGGCGGCAAGGCATTGGAAGTAGGTACGTTTACTGGCATGGGTTCAATGTCGATGCGGCTTGCTGGAATGCAAGTCAAGACCATTGATGTTACCTATGAATTTTTACAACGCTGCAAACACCTTTGGTCGGCTTGGCACATCGACTTTCACAAAATGAGCGGGGAAGATGAATTGAAATCTGCTGAAAAGTACGATGTTATTTTCCACGACTCATACCACGGAAATTCCGTAATACCTGAACTCGTTTTGTTCTTTATGGCAAAGCTAAACAAGGGCGGCAAGCTAATTGTTCACGATGTCGATGCTCTTGACCTTGACCTTTTGCTAACTGAACTTAACAACCTTCACCTTTCTAAAAAGAAAGTCAAGCATACCGTTACAACCGACTATCGTGGTCGGCAGCTTGGTACGTTTTGGGTTTAATCTTCTTTCTCAGGCTTGTAAAACCCAGCAGCCTCTGCCCTGTCCTTGACATCTTGCGGTACATCTTCGGTGGCTACTGGGATTAACTGGTGGCCGCAATTGTACCCGCCACGAAGCGACCAAATAGTGCTTGAATTTGTTGCCCTGTTTTTGCCGTCCCAGTCCAGCGAAGCCCAAGCCTCGACCTCTTTGGCGTGGTATATTTGGTTGTTCCTTTCGCTACAAAAAGTCCGTGTACCCTTTACGTCCACCCCAATGTATTCGTAGAACTCAAAGCCCAATTCTTCGGTCATTTCATTAATGACTTGGGCTTGGCTTATGGAGTAAAAGTCGTATGCGTTCTGCTTGGCGTAGCTTTCCATTCGGCCCTGAAAATCTGCACTACCTTCAATGTTCTTTCGCACGTTCCGCAGCACTTGGCCAAAGTTCTCGCCCGTGGCCACGCTGTTTTCGATGACCTTGCGAAAGGCAGCGGCAGCATCGGCTTGGGCGTTGGTAGATAGTAGTTCTAAGGTTGTGCTTTTAGCGTTGCCAAGTATGGCCTGAACTGCGGCACTTTGCGTGTATGCCTCTCCCGTTATTACGCCCATCAGCTTTGCCGAAAGGTCTGCACCCTCGGTCATGCTGTTTACAAAGCCCCTCAACGCCTCGGTGTATTTAGGGTTGTTGTATGCGGCTTTCATCTTACCAGTAAGCGATTGCACCTTCGCAAAGTTGCCTTGGCTTATGATTACGTTGCCCGCTTCATCAAGGGTAAGGTCGGCCAACTCAGAAACCATTAAAGCAAACGCTTCACGCTGTGCCGCCTTTACGCCCTTAAAGAACGCATCGGGCACATCGTCCATGCTTTTGGCGATTTTCTTTATAAGCCGCTCCTTTCGGGTCATTACAGCGGGTTAACGATATACCGTTGGTCTTTCTTAGCCACCTCAACAATGCAAGGTGCAATCTCGGCCGTGTCGCCGTAGTCGGGTTCGTACTCGCCAATCTTAACGTATTGCACGCCGTTCACGTAGAAGTTTCGGTGCATCAAGCCAACCGCAATAGCTTGGTGGGCGGCTGGGAAAATCGCATCAATGGCAAGTTCCTCAACCTTTCGGCCGTTGCTAAAGAACGAACGCTGGTAGGAATCAACGCCTTTGCGTTCATCGTGGGCAAGGCTTACAATCTTGCCGTTCAATAGCCGCCCCTCAACGTACATTCGATTCGTGAATCCCGTATTGTAGGCATGGCCGAATGAATTTGTATCGTTGTTCCATGTCAGTTCGGTTTCGCAGTCCAGTTCTTTAACGTGGTAGCATTCGGAACAAGCAAATGTTTCAGGCTGGAAGTTTTGAATCTTGTACTTTAGGGTAGCACAAAGGGTAACGTTGTTGCTATGGGCTTTGATGATGATGCGTTTCGGCCCAGCGGTCATGCCGAAGTTACTCAATGTAAACGTATGCACACCGTTTGAACCGTGCGGGCTTGAACAAACCTGCCCTGATAGGTCATTGTTTTCAATGCAAACCTGAACATTGCCAGTAACGTGCCCGCTAATGGTTAACTCAAACTGCACATTTGTTACAATTGTGCTAATGTCGCAGTCAATCCCCTCAGCAAATGCCGAATCACCTTGCATGCTGCCATTGAAACAAACCTGATTGCCGTCCAAGCTAATGCCAGCGGCAATGTTTGTGTTCCAGTTGCCAACCTCGCCGATTGTTTGGAATACAGAACAGCCCGCATCTTCGCTCAGGCAAACCGAAACGTCGCAGCCCTCGGGCAGTTCAATGCACTTTTCAATGATGCCGTTCTGCAAGCCCCCGCCCGTGTAGGTAAATGCTGTCCATGCCCCGCCGTTCACGCTGTATGCGTAGTTCTTTTTTACTAAATACGCCTCGCTGTCGCATAATGAAAGACAGCCCGTAAACTGCCCCGTTGTTATAAACTGCAATCGGTTAATGTTTAGCGGTTCGCCGAAGTACCAATCGAATGTACCGGGCGATGCAATCGGCAAGGTGTAAAGTGTCGCCCCCAATGCTGCGTTTAGCGATGCCGTGCCTTGGCTGTACGAAGTAACCTCAAACGTGCCACGATACCAATTGCCAGCCGTGCCAACTGGGAATGGTATTTGCACCTCGCCATTGAACCTATTAAAGCAAATTGAATGGTCGGGCAATATACTAACGTTGTCAATTTGGCCAATCGAAGAAACCGTTAAAAACAGGGCATAAATTGCGTAACCTTGCCCCGCTATAAATGCACTCGCCCCGCTTGGCGTTCCCACCAAGTTTAAAGTTGTAGCACCAACAGCACCCGTGGCCACCGCAAACGTGTCGCCTGTTACCACGTTGCGAACGAACTGGTATTGAGTTATGCCGCTTGCCCCAAACGTGGCGGTTGAATCCACTAAAGTAGATGCACTCCCGCCCGTTGCCGTGCCCGTGTCAATCGGTAGGCAAGTAATTAGGTTGCTGCCTGTTTCGCCCGCCTTAAATTGAAAACAAAAGTCCTCACTTGAATCCCAAGGTAGACACATAGGCGAAGCGTAAAAGCCGCACTCTTGGGCTATCTGCTCGTTGAATGATAGTTCACCCTCGCCGTAGAATATTGGGCTGCTATAAGGTATCGGTTGTGCGTTTCTAATTGCCATATTACAAAGGTAATTTATTCGGGTTAGCCTTGGCTGTTCAGGTCTTCAAACTCGGGCGGCACTTGGTCAACCAATCGGCCCGCCAATTGTGCCTCGGTTTCTCCTGAAATTAATTTGCGTGTCATGTCAAGAATCCACATATTTCGCCCCTCGCCCGCATCGTTGACCTGATACTTTAATTGGCTGAAAGGCGATGCGGATATTTGCTGCCAAGTTGGTAGCGGCAAGTTGCCTGCCCATTCGTTTTTTAGTAGGTAGTTGTTGCCGTCTTGAATTGGAAACAAATCGCCGCCCGCTACATTTGTAAATTCTAACGTAAAGTGGCTATTTGGTTTTATATAAACCTTTGCGTATTGCAAGGGTGAATTTGGGACGGGGTCCCAAGTTGCCACTATTGTAAGCGAAACCTTATCCCCAGCGTTTAAAATACGCAAATTGCCAGCACCAAGGCCGCTAAGAATACCAAAGGTGTTACTATCAAACAGGGCTGGGGTATATTGTTGCTGGGTTAAAATCCTATATATATCAACAAGACTATTGCTATCGTCGTAAAAAGAATTAGAAGCTATTTCCCATCTTCCCCAAACAGTAGAAGTTGTGTTTGTTGAATCTGTAATCCTTAAAACAATGTCAAATTTTGTAAAACCCACCGCATATCCTAAGGTACTCGTGATTGGAAATTCTAAAATTTGCTCAAAAAGCATATCAAACAAAAAATAAAACTTGTAAAACCCAGTTACAGGAACAGTGTAAATAAATGCGGTGTTGCTGTAATTACCTCCCGCATCAAAAGCGGGGGCAACCGAATCGTTATTCCATTGGCAATAAAATTCAGATGAAGGAACTGGGGGAGTTCCAAAAACGCCAGTTGTTGTCCCGTTCCAATTTAGTCCAGCAGGCTCACTAAAGAAAATAGGGTAAAGCAAATCAAATTGAAATGGCGTTCCAACTAATGTTGGCTGCTGAACATACGGGCCTGATGAATTTGCATAAAAACCAGTTGCAAAAAGGCTAACATATTGCTTAAAAACCGTAGCTGGCAGCCCTGTAAAATTGTTAACTAAAACATTCGTATTGCTAATGTCGGAGTTCAAATAGTATTCCCCTGTAAAATACAACGTGCCTTTTTCGTCCCAGTTAACCCCGTTGTACTTTCGGCATATAACATAAAAGACCTCGTTGTCTTTGCTGCTGTCAGGGCTCGCCAAGCCTTGCTGCGTTTGGGTGTAGTAAATTAGGTTAGTGTCCGTAATTAAGGCTTGCATTCTTAAATCAAGTTCCTTGTCAACGTTGCTTGCATAACTCATGGCAAACTGCTCCTCAAAGGTTGAAAGGAACGGCGTAAATGCAAAATACCCGTCAAGGTCTTCGTCCTTGCTGCCAAGTCGAACGCACGAATATAGCGTATCGCCGTTTATCATTTCCTTAACGGGCGTGGCCACGTGCTGGGTGTCAATTACACCTGACTGCCGTATGTCATCAAACCTTTCAACACGAAGGCGAAGGTTGCCTACGGAATCCCTTTCAATGTACTGAACCAAGTTGTATAGCTTGGCAAGGTCGCTGTATAGGTACTCAAATGATATGTTTGGGCCGTATTGTTTTACGCCGTACCGTAATGCCTCGCCGCTAAATAGGTAGCCTTGATTAAGCACCCCTTGAACTGGGTCTAAATACTCCTGTAAAGCATCGGAATAAAAGCCGATTTGGTTGTCGGTCATGGCCGCTACAAGGAATTTCATGGCCTCGTATCTGCTCCAGCCTGTTACCGTGTTTGGAAAGTAAACAAGAGGCGGCGTTGGTAGGTTGTTCAATACCTGAATTTGTGTTGAACTGGCAACCCCTGTAATGTTCGTGCCGTTCTTTGACCGCCCTGAGCCGATAATAAATTCAATGCTTTTGTTGTTTTCAATCTTGGCGAAGAACGAATTGTCCACAAGTTGAATTTCAACCGTTTGGGCGTATAGGTCAAAGGTGCAATCGGTAACGAATACAAGGCCATGCAATACGGTTTCCCAAACCCCAGCGTATTCATCAAACCTTGATAACGTGCAAGGCACTTGGGTATCGTAATCGGTACGCAATAGGTTTTGAAAGTAGCGGAATCCTTGGCCGCCCAATAGCACCGTGCCCGTTATCTCTTGAAGGAATGCCTTGCGTTCTATATCGTACCAAATGTGTTCCGATAAATCGTTTAGGTCGCTTATCGTGTCGGGCGTGTAGTCCGTCCCGTTTATGAATAATCTTGCGGTCATGCTCCCCTAAGTTTTTTGCGTGTTGTTTTCAGGTTTTCAAAGCCTACTCTTTGGATTGCCGTTTGTTCTTTGATTGCCCTAAATAGTCGGTAGTCATCAAAGCCGCCAGTCATTTGCAAGGCCATTGAAGCTGCAATCTTGTCGGCAAAGTCGGCCTCCATTTCACGTTGCTGCTCCATCAAAGCGGGGCTAATGAATTTCTTGTGAATGTAGCTGTCAAGGTTGCCATCAATCCACGATTTGGCAAGGCCCGGATACTGAAGGTTCTTCCCGGTTGGGATAATCGCTTCGCCCTCGTGAGCCATTACGGGAATGGTGTCCTTGCCCCTTGGGTTGCCGCCCAGCTGCAAATAGTCCGTACCTTCAAAGAACTTGTAAGGGTTGGGCTGGGCTGCGATGATGCCGATTTGCAAAGCACCAAATGCTCCAGCAATTGCGGCGGCGGCGGCGGCAAGCCCCGGCCCTACAACTGGTATGGCTGCGGTTGAGGCAAAGGCATTTAAGGCTGCATTAGCTGCCGCTATTGTTGCCTCAATAATTTGGGCACCTCGGCTGACCTCGAACTGCTCGGCTAAGATTGCGTTCTTTTTGGCCTCATATTCTTCCTCGATGCGAAGCCGTTCCTCGGCAGTTAGGTTTTCGTTGGCAAGCCGCTGGTTCTTTTCTTTCTCAAGGTTGTTTAACTGAAGGTCAAAGTAACCGTTCAATGCGTCCATTGCTGGGCCGATAACGGAATTGGCTGCATTTGCAATGTTGGCAACCTCGCCTTGCAATTTATCTACCTTATTGAGTGCGTCTTGCTTTGCCTTTTCTGGAACTGTAATAATTACTGGAACCTCAATCCCCTCTTCATCGGTAAATGTGCCAAGTTCTTTTGATGATGCAGCCAAGCCAAAACCCTTAGCAAGATTGTCCAAATAGTCAAATGACAAATCGTTTGCTTTGTCTAAGGCTTCAAGGTCGCTATCATCAACAATGCCGCCCCTTACGCTGTCTAATTTGCTTTTAAATATCGAAAGTTGGTTTTCAAGTTTTGAAATCGCCTTTTGATATTCGCTTGCCTTTTTAATATCGCCAGCAAATGTGGCGTTTTCTTGTGCGGTTTTAAGTTTGCCAAGTTCTTCGTTTAGCTTTTCGATTGCCGTTTTTGCAATTTCCTTGGCCTTGGTATCGTCCTTTGTTTTGTCGGTGTTGTTTTTTGTAGCCGATGTTAATTTTTTGTATTCAGCTTCTTCTTCTTTTGTTAGTTTTTGCCCTAAGTATGCCCGCTTGGCTTGCAAGGTCATTAACCTTTCTTCATCTTTGGTTCGTTGTTTTTGCTGTTTAAAGTTTCTTGCTGCGTATTCTTCGTTTGACTTTTTAGTATCGGCATCACGCTTCATTCTATTTTTATGCAATTTCTCTTCATCACTATCAACAATTCCAATAAACTGTGCAACGCCTTCCAGTTTGTCTATCACCGCACCAGCAGCCGAAGCGATGCCGTTAAATATAGCACCGACAAACCCGCCCCCTTCCCGAACCTCATTAAACCAAGTGATTAAATCTTGCCCTGTTTCGATTAGCGGAACAATGATGTTTTCAGTAAGGTGCTTAAACAGCTTAGAAATAACTCGCATTGGCGTAGTTACCACATTGACCGCAACGCCAATCGCATCAAATACGCCAGCGGTTTTTTCGCCAGCTGACATATTTTGCGTAAATGCTTCAAATATATCTCCAAGCGAAGAATAAAGTTGTTTAATAGGCTCTGCGGCAGAATCAAATATTTCAGCTAATTCTCCAAAAACCATATTCCAATCAACTGCAGTCGCAAACTCGTTCAAGGTTTGTGCCCCTTTCTCAAACGCTGGCAATAGCTTTTCGCCAAGCATGGCCATTACGTTCTCAAAGTTTGCAGCCAATATCCGCTGTTGGTTCGCAGCACCGTCCGAAGTCCTTGCGAAGTCGCCTTGGGCATCTGATGTTTGTTTTAATATGGCGGCATTTGCAGCCAGCACCTTTTGTTGTGGTGTTAATGCTTCTTTTGTGTTGGTAATTATGCCCATTGATAGGGCCTCTTGCTTTAATGTAGCATCATCAAGCAACACACCGAAGCGGCGAATAGGCTCGGCCTCGCCACGTAACGCAGCACCCAAGGCCAAGGCTGCTTCTTCGGGTGTAGCATTTCCGAATGAAGCAAGGTCGGCAGACAACGATACAAGGTCGGTGCTGAATGTAGATAGGTCTTCGCCTGTAAGTCCAGCGGCTTTCCCAAATGTTCCAAAAGATGAAGCGGCATCAAGGGCAACCCTTTTGCTCATACCAAACTCCTTGGCAGAATTGGCCGCAAAAGCCTCAACCGATGCCGATGCCGTTCCGAATATCTGCTGGGTTTTGCTTATGGTTTCGTTTAAGTCCGAAGCCGCATCAATAGTTCGCTTGGTAAATGCAATTACCTCTTGGGCTCCAAGCACAAGCCCCATCGTTCCAGCAAGGTTCTTAAGGTTAGTACCTAATTTGTTGACGCCGCCCCCAGCTTTATCAAATGCTTGTTCGGTTTTCTTTGCCCCTTTTGTAGCCGTGCTGTCAACCGACCTAAGTTCTTTTTTTAACCCGTTCAGTTCCTTTTTGAACTCGGCTACTTGGGCTTCGTACTGAATTATTATTTTGTCGATTGCCATCGGCTTGCTTTGTTTTTAGTTTTAGTAAGCGAACAAAATCGTTGATTGTGCCTGTGGCCATAAGTTCAACGAATTGCGAATGTTCAGCATTACACAAAAATAAGCAATCGCTGTCGAAGTCGCTTAGCCAATTGTAGACCGAATCTCGCCAAGAATTGATTGAAAGATTGCGTTCTTTTTTTGTTGGTGTTGGTCGCTGGTCTGCCATAGTTGCTGCCAAACGGCGGCCAGTTGCCCGGCATTGGGTAAGAACTCGTTCATTCCAGCGGACAAAAAAAAATCGTGGTTCACAAACTCCCGCTTAAACAACC
>Ga0210003_1001628_pt1 | contig 19607 bp, 37 predicted proteins | sample LantaG_FD_182804 | JGI IMG/M metagenome (GOLD analysis project Ga0210003, IMG submission 182804) | Deep subsurface microbial communities from Baltic Sea to uncover new lineages of life (NeLLi) - Landsort_02402 metaG (SPAdes) (version 2) | ecosystem: Environmental > Aquatic > Marine > Oceanic >... | reverse complement strand
TTTCTTCTCTACCTCATAGAGAACAGGGCCACGTGAGGAACGAGGCCCTGAGAGCTCTACCTACAGCTTGGGGATTCACATAAATTAAGTTTACCATAAAAAGAGTATTAACCAATTAATTAGTAACAACCGATTAACGGAGGCGTTTTTTATTGGGTTTGTTTAACAAACCGCTTTTTAACTTTCTGATATAAAAATTTGAGAACGGCATATGCTAAATAAAGTATACAAATACGCATTAACAATTCAAAAGCTATACCACTTAGTATTAATACATCGTATTTAGATGTTATTACATATGAAACATAGTAATAAAAACCTAGAGTAAATATAATTATTATAATCAATACATGAACAAGCTTCAACTTCATATAATCGTTGTAAACTTACTTTACAAATATTTAATGCCTCCGTTATGCTTCACAGAGGGTCACAGGGTTATCGCATTACTAAAATATGAGTGTCTACCTATAAATAAGTAATGCCCTGTGAGAAGCGTAAAGTCTCCTTCCTAGCCCGAGGAAACGTAACCGAACGGATCACCCTCGACACAGAGGACGGCCCCAAATCCTTCATGACCAGCCGCCCCTCGAAACGACGCACCAGAGTGTCCTTCAAGGCAAGGAAGTAGCCATGAATAAAAAGCAAGCTCAGTTAATGCTTAAAAATATAATGGGGAACATGCCTGACCCTGATAAGATAGTTGCCCTTCCCTACGAACAGTTTATTGAAAGGCCGTGGGCTGAAGATTACGACTCCTATGAGGCATACCTAGCTTGGACAGAGGAGAAAAAAGGGGAATATAAAGCCATGCAATCATTCGCGGAAAAAGGACAATACGCGGAAGCCTTTGCTCTCGCCCTCAAGATTCTACGCGAAACACCAGGAGTCGAAAAGACCCCTAACTTCATGAACCCCATAGTATCAATGTCAAGGAAGTAGCCAGATGCAAACCCAGCAGCTTGAGAAGCCCGAGGATCTGCTTATCCAGTACCTCAGCCAAATCGTGATACCCAGGCTGAGACGCGCCGACGAGCTCTACATGGGTGGGCAGCCTCTCAGGGCGTTGCGGGCGTTGAAGAGCCTCATAAGAAGCCTCTACCATACTGAGCAGATAAAGGATCTGGTGCGAGATGAGTGGTCCACTCGCATCGAGGCTGTGGAGCGTATTACTGGGGACGGCAGCGCATCGATCTACCGGAAATATGACACAGAATGGAAAAGAAACACGGCTGCTGCTGAACTCTATGAGGAGTTGGAAGATGAGATATGGGGAAAGCTACATAGCCTCGAATACTTCAAAGGGTTCACAAACGGTAGCGGTGGCTTTTTCGACCCCTCTGGCGGTAAAAAAAGTGGTAAAGGGTTTAAACGATAATGGTGCAACAAGAATTTTATAATCCTTCATTAGAGTTTACCCCTGTTTCTAAGATTGATCTCGAAAAAGCTCCCAGACACATATATTGGGCCATCAAGTTCGCCATCGTTATTCTTGGGTGGTCCCTAGAATACTATTATTATTATGCGGTCTACAGTAAAGGTTATGAAACATCGGCTCTATGGGGCGTCCAAGGATCAGGGAAGAGTAACCGGATGCTTCAACACCTTTTCTGGATATACCGCTTCGTACATATTTTAGATAAAAACGGCGTTGACATTGATTACGAGTATCTGCCTAGAGGGACACCTTTTTTAAACGATGAGAAAAAGATCAGATACTTTACAGAGATTTGCCAAGAAATAATAAACTGTAGATTAACGCCCAGTGAGGAGACTAAGATATGGCGGAAGGTTCTTGATGCGCTAATATTCAAACCCAACATTCTTGTTGAGAAGCTAGAGGTCGTGCCTGATAACGAAGTTTTACCTGGCATCGGGTGGGACGATGTTCTCGTACATTATCCCTCTTCCATGTTCAAGACAGACATTAAACAATATGAGGCAATAGATAGTACCTGGGCGGCCATCAGAACCAAGGCATCATGTATAATGGATACTCTACCCAATATCACACGTCTAGCCAAGAACCTCAAAGATAACACCACCTTTGAGATATACATGGGCCGGAACCAGATGGAGATGGTTAAACGCATCTTTCTCATGCCCTCCCTCTATGACATCGGATCTAACATGTTCAAGATCACAATCGAGAAGCCCGGCATATTCAACCTATTTGTAATACCTCAATGGGTCTGGGATGAATACTGGGTAATGCGGCTGAAACTTACCAAGGAAGCCCTAAAACGACTCAAAGGCACCGTAGAATCAGAAGACCTAGAAAACTATATCCCCGTTCTTGACGTGGCGGAAATGCTCGGAATAAGCCCAAACACCGTTCAACAAATGGAGAGCCGGGGCGTCATAGAAGGTCGAAAAATACAGGGCATCCTCATGATTAAACGGGAATACGTGCCACGCCTAAAGGCAATATATGGTAAGGGCGAGGCAACCAAAGCCCGCGACGGTCGTGTATAAAACGCCGTATATATAGTAAGTTAGAATAGATCGAACGAACTCAAAAGTTGAAAAAACACACAGAGATCCCCTTCATTTTTACACCCTTCAACAACCTGTCGTAGTTCTGTACAAACTACGCCAACGCTTAAACACCTAGGCTGCTGCCTTTAACTCATGGCAAAGATAACCTGCACCAACATACAGAAGTTCCTCGCCCGGTGCGGTTCTGAGGAGGCAAAGCACTTTACAGAAAAGCGTCGCAAAGATGCCACATTTATTCTAGGTTATTATGTCGGTCAAATGGAACACAAATAGGGTAGGGTAGGTGAACAGAAAATGCCAAACTTTGAAGAGCATTGTAAACAAACTTATATCCGATATGGAGTTACAGGTGAATTAGTACATTTATGGATGGATGAACTTGTCTCAATATATGGACCAATGCATAGAAATTATAGGCATGATCCAAATCAAAAACTTCCCAAGTTTTGTATAGATGAATATGGTGAAGAACTCGCTTACAATATTATGTTTGATCATTTAGTTGCTGATAAAAACACCGCACAAGGTCTAGCATTAGTACAAGCTCAATATCAACATACTGCATTAAAAGAAAAACTAGAACAAAAAGAAAGAGAACAAGAGGAGCATGATAAGCGCATATCCGTTCTTGTTGAATCATTAGAACACCAAATCAAAGAACTAAGAAATGATCTTACTACCATGAGAGGGGGCGTCTAATTGGAAATTCTTACGGGTAGTCTTCCTAGCCCCGAGGAGCTCACCACCCGTATCGACGAGTGGCATGAACCAGATTACCGGGCCGCGGCCCTGTACCAGAAACTCATCTGCGGCAGAGCGTCTGAGGCCGTGGGCAAATATCAGCCCCAGGGCACCCACGCCAAGGCCGTCGAGATCCTAGGAACGGAGGCGTTCATGTTCATCGTTAAAACAGCCAAGTCCGCGAAGCCACGGAAGAACCTGGGGCCACGGCTCCGGGGCGTCGTGGTGCCTGTAGATTATCCTTACGCGGAGGAGCTATACGAGTGGTTCAGGGAGGCGGGTGAAGGTGCCCCGTTCCCATTCAGCTACAGATCATATCTACGCCGATGCACCGAGATGTTCCAGGGCTACAGCTACCCGGTGGACTACTACGATAAAATAGTGTACCGCATCGAACACGGGGAACGGGTGCCCGTCAAAGAGATCATAGACGGCAAACCCGTAAACGTCATGGTGGGCGTACCCATGCATGAACGCGACGCAGCCACCCACATAATCCGCCACGTCGAGGCCATGATAAACCTCTTCATCCGACGCAAATTCGACAACATAGACCTACAATTATTCGCAGGCTGGAAAGGCAGAGGAGCCTACGACACCCTACCACCCAGCAGCCGCCGATACTTTCACATGAGTCCTAATGTCATGGCGGAGGAGTTGCTACTGCTCCTAGCTGAACGGTACTATCCGAAGCTAATTAACGGAGGCGTTAAATGATGAGTAAACTAAACCTTCCTAACCCCGTCAAGTTCTTAGCTATGATATTTACCGTTTTTCTATTGATAATGATCCCTGTAACAAAGTTCACCGACACAATTGAAAAGATTGAACCAGGGCAAGAGATCAACTTAGTGGGATTAGATCTAGGCGTTATTCCTGTCATATGTGCGGCAATACTTGCTCTTTTCATTTTTTTAATACTAGCCACACCATTCGCAAGCCTCGATAAAGAGCCTATCATACTTTGGTGTAGTTGAGTAAAAACAGCGTCAAAAACCAGGACCAAATACCCTAGCCTAAATGAACTTACTTTTCTTCCGGGAATACCTTGAGGAAGAAATAGCCTACAAGAACCCCGGTTAAAATATTTATCAATATTACAAGTGGCACCAGATATTTAGGATGGACCAAATATTCAACTGTCGCCACGTCCTTCACCCTGTACCTTAAACGGACTCCGCTTTTTTAGCCCAATCCTCTTTGTTGGCCCAATAATAAATATAGGTTAAAATAAACCATACACCGAAACCAGCTATAAAACCCAGAGGTAAATATGCATCACTCATGGTCCTTAGCCTCGCCCATTTTCACGGAAAAACATGTGCACAAGAACGCCTCCGATAATCTTCACACGCCATACCTAAGCATTTTGTTTTACCCTGTTTTGTTGCTGGGCAGTTTGGGCGAACTCTAAAGACAAACTCTTTCCATTCTTCCTCAGTCATTGCTTTTCCTTCTCCTCATCAAGTTTCTGGACACTTATCCTAAGAACGGTGCCGTTCTTTATCTGGTGGGCCTTGACAATGTTATAGGGTATCGTGACCACTATACTATTCCCGCTTTTCCTAGCTACTGCATCGAACCCAGTGTTACTCAGGGGGGATCTCTCCTTTCTTTAGGAAATGACGATAATGTTCTAAATCCACTTCGCATCGTTCTTTATTTATCATTATAAACATGCCTTTTTCGTCTTTCCAGACCCTTCTAGCGTAGTGGGGTCTTGCATCATACCAGTATTCAGTTTTTTCAGGCTTCATCCTTCATCTGTCTTATTATGTCTTACACTATTATTTAAGTCTTATTATGTCTTACCGTCCACTGGGTTACTACAAAAATGGATGAAGGGTTAGCGGCGGTTTCTTCCGCGCCCCTTATTCTTGGTGTCTGTGCAGCCTCCACGTCCACGGTTAGCGCGGGTTCCCTTGCCGCTGCTGTCGCGTTTTGGCTTTCCCTTTGCCATGATAAGCTATTCCTTCCTGTGAGGCTTAACTGTTTCCATTGAGTTATTACTTTTTAGGATGAATGGACACTTACCATCGTAGAGTTTCCAATGCGTACAGTCTTCTCCTTGACACTTGCTACTCTTCTTATAGGGATGGGTACATTTCCATTGGCTGATACTATTCACGGATACTTCTCACCCTGGTACTTGTGGATAAGCCAACAATGGCCACACTTAGGGCACCCGTACACATCTAGGCGAACCTTCTTGAGCTCGGTGTCTGGGTGTCTAGGGCACTTCATCCGTGTTTCCATCCCTTCTTAGGTGAACTAATGTGAAGGTGACAAACGGGGTAAAAACCCAGATTAACATAAACCAAAGATGGTTCATGTTTTCAGGACACATAGAATATCCTGGAAAAAGTATGTTCGTGACTTCACCTCCTAAAAAAATCCAGCCACCATAGGCCGACAGGGATACTATAAGTTGTAGGATATTCATTCGTCCATTCTCCTATTTATCAACTGGATGTGTTGAATGGCGTGGGCCTCATCAATCATGTCAAATAAGTTGTCTTCCTCAACTACCACAGTGAGATCGGGCAGATGATTTTCATCGTATTCTTGGCCTAGTAAATATCTTACCAAGTTCAGTGTAGGGCATTCATCGGATATGTGTCCATCTGAACCACAGTGCATACATGTCATTTGGTTTCCTCCTCGGCGGACAGGGGGGTGTCCGCTTGAGTGGCTAATTGACGGTAAAGATAATTTATAACACCCGCAAAAGTAAGATATTTCACGAATATTGGGATCATTGAGCCTGATACTTGAATTGGTGGAGAACTTTGGTATTCTGGTTTGATGTTCCAGCCCCACCGCATATAATCCCCATCATCTTGAACTATGGAGGCTTGATCATACAATGCTTCCTCAGCCTTAATGTGATAACTACGGGCGGGATATTGGAAACTATAAGGACATTCAAGAACAAGTTGACCCACAGGAATAAGGAAGACTAACCCAAGAACTAAACCTAGTATAAAACTCTGGCTACTCTTCATCGTCCTTCTCCTCGTTTGCTTTACGGATGCTTATCAAAGCCCTATCAGTCTCATTGAGATTTTCCCATTTGTAATCAGTGAACTTGTAATCAAGAATGTGAGCTTGGATGATGCGCGGCAAAGCCTCCCAGTAAGCCTGAACCTTATTCATCCTTCGACTCCTCCGCTTTTAGGACTAAAGATTCTCGATACACCGCTAGTTCTTGGTTTATCTTGGCCCACCTAGCTTTACTCCATTTTCGACGCTCTTCTTTAGTGGGCCGCCTGAGCTCACCGCCACACGCCTCACATGGAATGTTTGCTAGTCTTACGCCACGTTTGTTGCTCCACCACTGTTCGTGGCCACATTCTTTACATAAAGCTCTAGGCATCCTTCGACTCTCCTATACGGATTTCATCTCTAACGTACATCAAGAGTTTTCCAAGATAACTATGACCAGTACCATGTTTCCCTAATCCCCAATATTCATCATCAGGATTATCTTCATGCAAAACAGCGGTTCCCGTGGCTAACAGTTTTTCAGCTAGTGACTTTTTACTGAATTTTCGTCTGAGTCCTTGGAGCATTACTTTTTGTTTTTGCAGTTCCCAATCTGGTTTCATGAATTTGTCCTTGAGATACTTGTTATGTTCAAGTTGTCTACCTAAAACCATTGCTAATCGTGCGTGTGGTGCGTTCCTGATCCAATCATGTACTTCTTCATTGTTTGCTTTCATAGCTTGATAGAAGTGTTCATTAGTGGGGTAATCCTTCCAACCGTATTCTGTGCAAGCATTAAACCCCGTTCTCTCATAGTTTGATAAGAATCCGTATGGTTCTTCCCTTATAAAGAATTTAATTTCAGACATCCTTCTGTTCTCCCTCTTTACGGACATCTTCAAACGCCTCGGTTAAAGTTAATACATCCTCAGGTGGTTCTTGATATTTATCTGCTCTCACCCTTCTTTCACACATCTCTGCGTATTCAGGGTTAATTTCTATGCCTATGAATCGTCTACCTAGTTTACGGGCTACGCGAAGGGCTGTACCGGACCCTGCGAAGGGGTCAAGAACGACGCCGTTCTTAGGGCTGCCGGCCTTGATGATTGGCTCAATTAAATCTGATGGAAATACTGCAAAATGTGCCCCCGGAAAGGGTTGCGTATTTATCTCCCAGATATCGCCCGGGTTCTTACCCTTTAAGTTAAAAAGTTCTTCTCTAGTTCTTCCTGTCCTTTGAACCCTCATTGATTCTTTCTCATTATAATCCACGGGAACTTTCCAAGCCTTTCTTTTCATTTCGGAAGCAATGGTTTGATGTGGCTTTCTTATTGCATCAAGATCAAAATAGTATTGAAGGTTTATGGTGGCACCTAACAGTTCATAAGGTATTTCCTCTCTGAGTTTTACTCCGCCTTTGTCTCCCCACCATTCTTTAAGCCGTAGCCAAGTTCTATGTTTTATGGGATACTTTTCCTTATTAGGTTGGTTTCCTACTATATGATAGTCACTTTGTGCGTCTTTACGAACCATAAAGAACACAAACTCATAGCTGCTAGTTAACCGATCCTTTGAACTCTCTGGCATGTGGTTTGGTTTATACCATATCACACTGTTACGTAGAATCCATCCATCTTCTTGTAGAGCTATCGCTACACGCCACGGGATACCAAGAAGCTGCTTAGGTTGAAGCCAGTTAGATCGAAGATTTCTATTATTTCTTCTTGGTTCTCTATTACTACCTCTTGCACTTACTTGTGAACCTTGTTGATTAGATGGATTTGAATAATAACTATCTCCAAGGTTTAACCAGAAACTCCCCCAGGGCTTTAAAACCCGTTTTATCTCTCTACATATTTCCACAAGATGATCAATAAACATCTGAGGATGAGGTTCTAACCCTAATTGATTCTCTCCTATTCCATATTCCCTGAGGCCCCAATATGGCGAGCTTGTTACCGCTAAATCAATCGAGTTCTCTGGGAAGCCCGGCAGTAGCTTCTCGCAGTCTCCGCATAGGATTTGATTTAGCGGCAATTCCTTCATGTGTCCGTCTTCCCATCCCTTAACTGATCCTCTTGCTCTCCCTGAAAATGGATACCTAATACTTCACCAAGTTTCCCAGGAACCCCAACACTGAAGACACCGAGATAGGTTTCAAACCAGTCCATAAGTTTTTTAGTGTTTGCATCCTGTTTCATCATAAGGATTCTTCTACCATCTATGTCCCGCCACTCAGTAGGCAAGGGAAACTCGCGTCGCATTTCGTAAAATATTTCTCTAATTTTGTTGATTTGTTCTTCACTCATCCTTTTGACTCTCCTCTTTCTGGACGTAGGATAACGGTTGTCCCTTGGGGCACTTCTTTACGCCGTGGGTTCTTCCATACATGCAATCATATCGAGTCTGGTAATGCTTGCATAGATCGGTGTCAATCATATCACATTTTTCAGGCAACCTTAGTACCTCCGTTTTTTAGGATTTCCTCTTCAGTCATGAGTTTCCATTTTTTACAGTCTTGACAACCAAATGGGAATTTCCAGAAATCGGGGCAAATACCCTTAGCTGCATCTTCAGGACTGTACCCAACTGAGCACCACATCCAACCCTCAAACTCAGAGTCAATCATCCTAAGCACCCTCATCTTTACGGACTAACGCGTAGAGGTACTTGATCTTGTTCTGAAGGTACCGGACTTGTCTCTGGTGCTTACTCGGCGGGTCGCGGATCGCCTTCTCTTCCATGAAGGTTATGGAATGGTACCATTCATCGATTATTGTCTTGAGTTCACTTTCATCCATCTCTATCCATCCTCTTTGATTTGCTCTCAATGGTTTCAAGAACTTTATCTAATCCTTTATTCCAGCCCTCCCAAAATTTACCTTCGGTTTTGATCCAGTTTTTGGAAGGTGGTCCTTGATAACAAAACATTTCTAAAACATTGATTTTAGTATCTTCGATTATCATCTTAATGTCTTCAATATTCATTTCAGTCATTTTCTATCCTCTTTGTATCTGATTCAATGGATGGGTCATCGAAATACCAGATCGGTAAATCTTGACAACTCGTACAGTTTGCCCTCGATGCTCCACCATAAGGGCATCCGTTTACTTTAGCATCGGGACATAACTCATACTCTTTCATTTAGTCCGTTCTCCTTTAGATAAACTGGATTCGTTGAGTAGAATGTCAAGGATCTCCTTAGCTATCTTTTCACCATCGGAGGGTCCAATCAACCCCCATGAATAATGAGTCTTGTATGGAGTCCACTGAATTACTCGGGATGGTTGTCTGTAGAACACTTCACGAATTGCCTTGAGCTTTTCATGATTCTCAGTTCCCTTTTTGAGAACATCCATCACGATTTCTTCATCACAATCTACGAATACCCCCGTTATCTCAAGGTATTCAACGACTTTATCCCATTTCTGTGCTTTATCTTGTTCGGATATGTTAATTACCTCCTGTAATACGCCTTAATATTAATGTAAAAGTGTTAATAACTGTTTCTAGCGTATTTAGGCTAGGGTATTTGGTCGAATTATTACATGTCATAGAGCCAGTCCACCTTGTATCCTTTATCGTAGTAGGCGAGAACCCGTTTCCCGTACTTCTCTACCTCTTCCTCAGTCATGATGATGTGGTGTACCGCTGGTTCGTTCTCTGTGTTGATGGTGCGGTGCTGTAGTCTGCCGACTCGTTGAAGGGCTTGGGCGCGGCTTCCTCCAAGGAAGTCGATTTCTATGAGGGTGTCTAGGGTGGGTATGCTTATTCCTTCATCTCCGACGCGGCTGATTACCACTCGCTCGTTTTTCTCGATGGTTTCTATGCGATCCTTGGATGCTCCGTACACCCAGGGTATGCCGTATTTCTTGCCGATGCCTTCCCCGAGGTCTAAGCTATCGCAGAAGATCATGGTTTTTCCGAGGTCGCGTTGTAGGAGGTTGTCGAGTAGGGTTAGTTTGTAGCGGTCTTTTTTGACTACATGGATCTGTACTTGGGCGAGGCTGATTATGCCTTCTGTTACGAATTTGTCCCATGATAGGCCGTGGGGGTAGCCTGTGAGGGCCATGATGTAGTTTATGTGACCGTCTTCTCTGTATGGGCTTCCTGTGAGTCCGATGCGGTATTTTGTGGGGATGGTGCTTAGGCGCATGAAGGTCTTGGCGGGTAGGTGGTGGCACTCGTCGAAGATTATTAGACTGAACTCCTTTACTTTTTTAATGATCCTGTTGATCTCGTTGCTGCTCTGGTAGACGACGATGTGGCATTCGTTTCTACGAGAGAGTGGTAAAGCCTTGAGTCTGTTTTCCCATTGTTCTTTGAGGGCTTTGCTGCCTCCAGCTATGATTAGTTTATGTCCTTTGATAATGTCGCAGAGTTCCACGCCAAACTCGCTTTTACCACAGCCAAAGGGCCAATAGATGCCGGTGGCTCCGTATTCAGTGAATATGTCGTATGCTTGTTTCTGGTAGTCGCGCATCTTCCAGTTTTCATGAAGGGCGAAGCCTCCTTTGCTGTTCGTTCTAATATCGTCTGGGTTTACACCCATTGGGCTGAACGGTAGTCCACCGTCCTCAAGGATCTGGGCGATAAGTTCCCATTCGCTGCCCTTCTTGATCTGTAGCTGCCCTGGTCCGGCTCGTTTTATGAGGAATTTGCGGTAGCGGTCCCATGTTGGCTCTGTCTGTTCTTTGGCGGTGAGAAGCATCCCGTCATGGACTTTTAGCTCGATTTCTAGTTGGGGGAACCTATCGTTTAGTTCTTGGGGAATCTCTGCGAACCACCGCATATACTGGTTGACTACGAATACATTGTAGCTGTGTGTGGCACGTTCTAGGCGGCCCACATGAAATTCTACCATCTTTGGCACGAAGACGCGCCACTCAAGGACATGGCCTTTCTTGTCTATCCTGAAGGGCTCGATAACATAGGGTTCCTCTACGAAGTGCCGTAGGTATTCAGGGCGGAATCTGGTCCACTTCACCTGATCAGCATGTTCGGTTAGATTCTGTTCAAGGCGGTTCTGTTTCTCTTTTATGATTGCAGCAAGTTCTCTGAGCTTGTTGTTTACTTCGTTGAATTTGGTGGTAGTCTCATCAAGTTCCTTGAATATGTCTATGTCGGAGAGTGTTAGTGTTTCTTCGTCTACTTGCCGCTGTACCATTTATTTTTCCTCCGTCCTGAGTTGCTGGGAGGCTCTGGACCTCATGACAGCCATAGCCTCATCGAGCTCACCAGCCTCTATCAGCTTGAGTAATGCCGTGGGATAATACTCGAACAGGTAGGCCCACCGTTCTGTCCAACTTGGGTGCATTTCCTCGTAAAGTTCCTCGTATTTCTTAGGTGAATAGCCTCCCTCAGCTTTTGCCTCAAAGGGCAGGATTCTCCATCCAGGGGGCCAGTCTGATTTCTGTTCCAAGCGTTTAGCGGTGATCAGGATCTTCCCGTCTGGGATGCCCTTACATGTTCGGCATGGCTGCACCGCGTAGAGTTTGCCTATCTCATATCTGTCTGAGGATCGGCGTGTCTGGGTCTTGGTGCCCGCCTTGATCTGCTCTACGTGATTGCCCTCTGAGAAAATCATTATTTTCCTCTCCATGCAAAGGTCTTGATTCCCTGAACTTCATGTAAAGAACAATACTCAATTTTCATTTTGATGTGTTCCCCTTTCTCAGTCCATGAAGCTATTGATGATTTAGTGCCCAATATTATGCCACATGTTTCTTTGAAGTCACAGGTGACGCACATGCCGTTCTCTGACATGTTTATGCGTTCCATGTCGGAATATTCGATTAGAGTTCCATCGATTACTTGTGGGCTCATTGTGTCCTCCTATCGGCGCATTCAATGGATGAAGTGTTTATCCAAAAATCGGTTAGTTTACCAAGAAGATCCCAAGTGTCTCTACACCTTATTAATGGTGTGAATAAAACACTATTTTCTAATTTACCTAGAAGATAACATGGAATCTTTCTACCAAGAGCTAACCCAAGTTCTACGCTTGCCCCATTATATTTTCTTTTTTCCTCTGAGGCTACAAATACAAAAGCATCTGCGTTCATTACTCCTTCAAAGTCTAGATGAAAAGACTTGATTGTTTCTGGAATACCGTAAAACTTGTGAGGTAATAGATCATCGTTTATTGCCTTTAGTTCAGTGGTAATAATATCCTGTCCTTCTATGTTGTATATTCTATCCCACCATTTTTCAGTGATTGAAAAGCCCTGGGATTCTAAGAAAGAAGATACTTCTTTCACTCGATCAACGAGTTTGAATGATGATGCTATATAGAGTTTCATGTCCTTTTGCCACCGTTATAAATGGTCATCAGTTGTTTGTGGCATTTCCCGCATTTGCCACCCAGGGCTTTAGCGAGTTTGAAGGAGGTAAGGTGTTGGCATCTAGGGCATCTTATATCTGATTTTCCCCATAGATCATCGTTGACGATCTCACCGTCTGGGAATATCCATTGTCTCATGGTGTCCTTACCCCCGTGTAGTAAATGGAGGTCTCAAGAATTTGGATCAAAGTGGCTGCTGTAAGTGGGTTAAGTCCTCGAATTAGCCTCTGGAGTTTATCATACTCGCTAATGGTTCCTGTTAAGAAGGTTCTGTACTTGATGTTAGTCCAATTCCCTTGACCCTGTTGAAGCACAAGTAACGCATGATACTTCTCTGAGTCTGGTGGTGGGTTGTGTTCGCTATCCTTTTTGGCATCTTTCCAGAGAATATCATCTCGGTAGAAGGTATCATGGCAGTCAGGACAAAAGGCAAAGTTTACCTCATCATCTACAGTGTCAACAAGTAACTCCGTGTCTTCACAGTTCGGACAGTAGGCTACCTCATCGCCGTATTTTTTATGATAGACTTGGTAGTAAAGGGTTAAACCTGGAATGGCTTTCATGCCTCTCCCTCCTGGGACCGTGAACCGTTGGGGTTTCTGGATAGTTCCTCTATGGCCTTCTTGAAGCCCTCAAGGTAGCCTTCGTTGTAGGCTCGTTCTTTACCTCCAAAGTCGAGGGTTAGGTTTAGGCTTATTAGGTGGCTTACACCCCAACAAAGGATCGCAAACGCTATGGCTGCCATGAGGCCTATGAAGGCAGGGTTCTCGAACAGGTTATCAAAAACAAGGGGCCAAGCGTTGTTCTTGAAAAACTCGATAATCTCAGGGGTTAAGGTTGTGGATTCGCTCATTGTTCTCCCTCCGTCCTCTTGGCATGGGTAACAATGGATTGCTCCCTGATCTTGGACCCGCAGAACGTACAGAGTCCATCTTTGCGGAGCCTAAAGTCCACTGCAGGGAGCTCAAGACCGCAACCAGGGCATGTCTTGAAGACAAGATATTCCTTGAGATTGGCCTGTTCTGTAACGTTTTCGATGAAGGCTTTGAGCGTATCAAAGTCCTTGATCCTATCAAGGGTCCATCGGTTGGCTATGAGTGTGTTGAATCCACCGATGTAGAATATGTTGATGTAGGGCATGTACCACGGCTTTTCACTCAATAGATGTGCGTCTAGGTGGAACAGATCGCAGTCGTCTAGGCTATCCTCGATATGAGGACAGTTTTCAATAAGGCATTTGGCCTCATGTTCGTCATGAACTAAGTCTGTTACTTGCATTATTCTGACCTCTTTTCAGATGTGATTGGGGTCAGGTACTGTTCACCTTGGAAGGTGATCTCTAAGTATCCTGGGCGTGGGCTGAAGACACACTTCATGGCGAATAGGCCGCCTACTATGCTTACGAGGGCTCCTACGCGGAGGCAGGTCTGGTCTTGAATGTCCTCGATCCTTGTGTTTCCTTTCTTCAGGTTTTCGAGGATTGCTCGGTGGTATCCATGCCAGTCAATACCCATTTCATTCACCTTGTATATCTAACGTGTATACGGGGTTAACACTTATATATAAGTATATCCGACGTATACACGTATGATCGTGCCGATAAAACTTAAAGTCACTGTCGGGCAGGTCGGTAACAGCCTTCGCATAAGCATACCCAAGCCCATTGTTGACCAGCTCAACATCAATAAAGGCGATGTCGTTTACTTGACCATCGACGAAGAGAATCGCATTATTGTTGAACGTTCTCCTTAGCCTCCTCTGTCCGTTTAATTGCCTCTCCTCTGGATACGTATGAGGCTAGGTGCTTGAGGTTGAGAATTATCGCCACCGCGATTAATCCCCACTCAAGCCCGATGATCACGATGTTCGGCTCATGGAAGGGTATGTTGATGGCTACCCAGATCGCGGTGTAGAGGTTCGCCACGGTCAACAGGTACGCTGTGAGCCGATTCATCTTCTCCTCTCCTTTAGGCATTCAGGGCATTCTAGCCGCTGCTCGTAGCCTGCTGGATAATTCTCTACTAGGCCGTGTACCGGGCACTCGAAGCGGTAGAAGGGTAGAGATCCGCGCCACCCTGGGCGTGTTTTGTGGCCTGTGTAGACGTAGCCGCTGAGCTGCATCTTGAGGCGTTGTAGGAGGCTCATTTTTTGTCTCCTTGCAGGTGTTTTCTGTAGCAGGTGTGGCATACTTCGCCAGTGCCGGGTATGTAGCCGGTGAAGCCGTGTATCTGTTCGCCGCATCGTTTGCAGTTCATTTTTTTCTCCTCTTGACGAGTACATAGACGGCGAGACAGTAGAGTGGCCCAGAAGCCGAGTATTTGGGTTAGTGTGGGGGTGATGCTTATCGTCGCGTAGCTCATAGAACGCCTCCGTTAATTTTTGTGGCTGCTTCGTGGATGTACTGGATGATCTCGTAGTTGCCGTAGTTGTGCATGAAATCGGGGTCTAGTCCGTGGTCACGTGTTGGGCCGCTGTATAGGAGGTAGCCGTACATGATTAGGAAGGCGTTGAGTATTTTGGGGCTGCCGGTGGCGAGGTTTTTGAGGGCGGCCATGAGTGTGTGCATGAAGCTGAGGTGCATGTTTCTGCGTTCGTAGCCGTTGATCACCCAGTCTGCGTTGTATCGTTTGCGGCATACCCGTGTTTCATGGTATTTTAGTCTGCGGATGGGTTTGCATGTGTAGCCGTACATGCGGGCGGTGTAGACGGCTAGGCTGTCGAAGCCTACTATGGTTCGGTAGCCTCCTATCTGCTGGTAGCAGCTTCGGCTGATCATGCGGGCTCCGTCTGTTATGCGGCCTTGGCGTATGGTGTATAGGTCGCCTACTCCGGCAGCTATGCCGAGGGTGGGGTTTCGTTTGAAGACTTGTAGAAGTGTCTCAGCGTAATGTGGTGGTATGATGCTGTCAGCGTCGAGTTTCAGTATGTAGGTGTAGGGTTCCTTTATGCTGTTTACTAGGGTTTTGAATCCGTGGCTCTGGTTTATGCCGCTGTATGGGGACCGCGGATGTGGCTTGGCGTGTATGACTCGGCAACCGTGGGCTTCTGCTATTTTGGCTGTGTGATCGGTGCTCATGTCGTCGTATAGGTAGTACGCTACGGGTGGTACGGTTTGATGTTGGGCGGCTTCTATGACTTGCCCTATGTTGTGTTCCTCGTTGCGGGCAGTGGTGAGTATCACGTAGCTCATAGAACGCCTCCGTTATTCTCTGCCTTGCGTAACTGCCTCCACCTTTCATGTAGATCCTTCGCGTCGCGCCACTCGGGGAAGAGTAGGCTGCACTCCTGGCATAATGGGTGCTGTACGCCGACGCTGTTTCGTTCATGCCACGCCTCCAGTAATGGGCGGTCATAAATGGTCCCATAATTATAGTCTGCTGGAAAATCAACGCAATGCATGATCTCACCATTAGGGCCAATGCCCTGGAGGTTCCAGCATTGACAGGGCTGTTTTTTCCTTATCTCAGCGTGCATATCAACCTGGGAACCGTCAGGGTTCACCCGAATAGTCTTAGATACATCAACAAGATTATCAACGCTATTCTGCTGAAGAGGGCTACTATGCAATGGAAAAAGCTGAATAGTATAGCCCTTAAAGCGTTTAAGAAAATCATTTACATAATCAATATTCTGTTTGCAAATCATGTGATTGATAAAGAGCCTCTGATAAGATTTCTTAAAAGCTTTCAAATATCTAAGCGTGTAAAGAACATTATCAAAATTATCTGTACCATGAACGGTTTTATATAATTCACGATTATGCGCTGAAAGACTTATCCTTATCGTTCTAACAGCGGGATGCATCAAAGCATGAACCCGGTCCGGTATCGTGCCATTGCTGTCTACGATGCCGTAGTATCCGTGGCGGGCTACCGTGTCGTGCATCTCGTCTAGGCGTGTCTCTAGAATGGGGTCGCCGTTCATCCAGCAAGCTACGCCTCTGAGGATGTGGCGGAAGGGTTTGGTGGCGGCTAGGGCGTCGTTAAAGATGCTTGTAGGCATGTCTTGGGGCTTTGTTCCGTAGGCGGCGTCTGGGTTTACGTTGCAGTAGACACATCGGTTGTTACATTCTCCGCTGTTCACGTCTTGTTGTAGGTATTCTGGGGCTATGCTCCATATTGGTTTCAGGTGGCTGAGGGCTTTGGCGTACAGATGTTTGGTGGCGATATAGAGTTTATTCATCGTCGGGGCCTCCTACGCCGGATAATAGGTATAGCGTTGTGAACTGGGTTGGGACTCGGGCGAACCAGCACCATGATCGTTCTATGCTTCGGTCCATGATGCGGGGTAGCCGTGTATATGCGGCGGCGAGATTGAAAGCCAGATATAGGATTAAGGTTATGGCGGTGTATCGCGGCGGCTTGTACTGTGTCCTGTTGCGGATCACCCATGCAGCGATAGGGATGCAGATGATCTGGTAGCGTATGAAGAAGACTTTGGTTATGTTGGGATTGAGGATGCCCCAGAGGTTTCCGGTGTTTATCCAGCGGGGTATCTCATAGATCCATCCTCCGGCTAGGGCGGTTATCACGCTTAGATACATGGCTTCAAAGCCGGGTATGTGTCTGCGCCGTAGTATGGTGTAGGCTGATAGGATTTGGGTGCCCCACTCGATGGGGGCCGGATAGGTCCATGTTATGCCGAATAGTTGTTTTAGGTTGTTGCCGGTGAGATGGAAGGTGAGGCTTGCGCTGGTCACGGTGACGATAGCGACAAGCATCCAGAACGTTAGGTGTCGGTAGTGGTGGCGGGCATTGGGTTTTAACAGGTATAGCATGTAGAACAGTGTAAGGATGAAGGGGGCACGATCTCGCCATACATAGTATCCTGGGGGCCACGTCGCTAACACTCGTAGGGCCTCCTTGCTTCATGTAGCGGTGCTTTGCAGTTGAGGCAGTAAGGTGTGTGGGGCACTATTTTGTTACAGTGTGGACACACTACCATGACGCAGCGTTCCGGCTCCTCGTTGCAGATAATAGAGTCCTGCCGGTACATGCTGCACGGCTTAGGGCAAACATGAGGCTCAAGCTGCTGAATCATGTTATGGTCCCCAGTTTCGTTTTTCCAAGATTTGTGAGAGAGTAATATTTTATAGGTTTCCCGTTGTATTTTTTTTCCTTGTAAGCTACTTGGACCCATTTATGCAGCATACGCCACCTGATGTACTGGGCTACGCTCTTCTGAGAGATGCCTGTAACCTCTGCTATGTCGATTGAAGGTATAGGGCCGGGTGATTCACCGATGGCACGGAGTATATTGAAGACGTTTGCGCCTAACCCGCCAGTACCACTCAAACCGAAGCCTCCTTGGGTACTGCGTAGTAGAGGAGAATGTCGTCTGGTCCTTTCCATGATTCGACCCAGCCTTTTGCTCTTAGGCTGCGGAGTTTGTTGTCGAATACCTGGATGCCGGTGCTGTGTAGGGATTGTTTGATGTGGTTGTGGGTGAGGCCCTTGCCCATGCTGTTAAGGAAGTTCCAGATGATCTTTTCAGCGGGCGTGAGCTTGGTGAATGGTTCCTGTATAGGGCGGTTCTTGCCGGTAAGGGTGAGCTGAGACACCGGGCTACCTCCAAACCTTGATACCGTTTTCATGGAGAAACTGGGCTGTTAGGTCTGCTATGTCTGGTCCTTTGAATGGTATCTTCAGCTCTTTGACTTCTTTCATGATTTCGTTGTAATGAATCTCTTTGAGTCCCTTGTTCATCCATTCCTCAAGAATTGTTTGCCCTACTTTCTCCGCTGTTCGGTACTTTGGTGAACAGAGGCGAGTATGAAGCATCTGGGCCTCTCTTACCTGATCATTTGATGCGGTCTGAATCCCCCAAACCGTTGATGGAACGGCTTTTTTACCAAAATTAGGAACCTGGTGATAGTCTATGATTAATCCTGTTGCTCTTAGCTGTTCCAGTGCTTCGTAGACAGTTCTTTTTTTCGCGCTTAACCTGAATCTAAGCGTCCAAGCTGTTGCTGCTCCATATACTAGGAAATATTTTGTGATAGGCCAGCGTTTATTGGATATGGTAGTGCAAAGATCTTGCACTACATCTCGTGAGGATAATTCCTTATTTTTTTCAGTAGTGGTGCAAGAATGTTGCACTAAATGTAGTTCATTCAGAAGATAAAGAAGAGAAGTAGTGCAAGAATCTTGCACTAGCCTGAAAGCGGCTTTGTCTTCTGGTTTCAGATTCAGTCCTAGACCGTAGAATTTATTGTCCACTGCGCTTAAGGTGCGTCCTGGGAATTGTTTTGCTAGTTCTTCTATGCTTTCTACTGTTGGTCCTAGTTCTTTGATTTTTTTTATTTCTTCGTGTGTCCATCTAGGTGTTTTATTGATACCTAGCTGTTTTGCCTTGGTCTTTATGGCGACATATGTGCGATTTGGGAAGAGTTCTAGTAATTGTTCTCTGTCACACTCTAAGTAACTGTTTAATAGACGTTGCACTTCTCGGTCAGACCATAAGAGATCATTAAATTGGTTGTATCTTGTAGATGCATAACGTTCTGAAATCAATGCTTCTCTTGGATGTAGATCTATGGAGGGCTCAGGGGTGGTGAGCCTCTGGCCCTCCGCTTCCCGCTTGGCAGGTTGGGCTACCGGAGACGGGTTCAGCGTTTTCCCTCCGTTATTTGTTGTATGTTGAGGTCTAGGTTAGCGAGGTCTGCGGTTTGCTCTAGCTGTTTTATGCGTCGATAGTTGGGCTGTTCGGGTGGTTTCTGGAACTCTACGAACCCGCATTTAGGGCAGGTCCATGTTTTGAGTGCGATGATCTCTTTTGGGTCGAGGGTTAGTATGCAGAAGGTCTTAGGGTCTAGCTTCATGGGCACCATGCAGCGAGGGCACTTCCGAGTCATGCGGTGAGTCTCCTGTTGATGAGTACGGAGGCGATGAGGGTGATTATGCTGGCTGCGGCTGTGGTGGTGTAGCTCTGTGATGCTGGTGTTGATTCGCCTTGTGGTCCTTGGGTGCCTTGGGGTCCAGGTGGTCCTTGGGCTCCTTTTTGGCCTGTTTCGCCTTTCTGTCCTTGGGGTCCGGGTTC
>Ga0210003_1001627_pt1 | contig 19614 bp, 46 predicted proteins | sample LantaG_FD_182804 | JGI IMG/M metagenome (GOLD analysis project Ga0210003, IMG submission 182804) | Deep subsurface microbial communities from Baltic Sea to uncover new lineages of life (NeLLi) - Landsort_02402 metaG (SPAdes) (version 2) | ecosystem: Environmental > Aquatic > Marine > Oceanic >... | reverse complement strand
ACATGATGCGTTAGATATGTTATAATATATGTAGGAACTAAACAAGGAGAATAAAATGAGTTGGAGTGATAAAGCGTATGACAATTGGAAATTAGCAAGTCCACCAGAATGGGAAAATGAAATCGAGGTATTTAAAGCTGAAAATTACCAAGCTTATAGTACTTGTGAAGATGATATTCAAAAGTTTGAGGACGCTATGGAGTCAGTACAGTACCATGTAATTCAACCTGAATATGATTCAAGAGAACAGTACTTGGAAGAATGTGAGGACAACTTTGCAGATGATTTTGATATACATTGCGACGAGTATAGAGCTATAGAAGCGTTCCAAGAAAATGAGTATGGTTCATACCTAGATGCGGTAGAAAACGGCTATAAAGGCAAATTTAAGAGGAGATTTTAGTATGAAAGTTAAAAGTAAGACATTAAAAGAATTAAAAAAATATGCTAGACATTTAGGTGGAGATATGAATGAGACTTTACATTACTTTATAAGGGCTTCAGACGGAAGTTTACTAAAGACATTAGACTCTCCCGAGTGTACCTTTACTGCTATAGGATTACACGTTCTAAACCATAACGAGGAGTTTTTAGTAGTAGATCATCCTAATCCTATAAGTAAATATGAATATGAGTCTACTAAAATATTATACAAGGAAATTAAGAAATGAATGATTTATATAATAGACTTGATAACGTGTTAACAGTATTATACGACTATGAGTATATAGATATTGACAAGTTTTATAACTATCCAGAAAATAGCGAGTTATTAGATATCTTGCAAGAAGTATCTAGTCGAGGATACGCAAAGTTTGAGGATATGGAATATCTACAGGAATTATATGACAATTTAGACGGTTTTATAAAGTTTGAGACAAACTATAATAGTACGATAGGGGATTTTTAATATGCAATTAAATGTAAATGAAATTTATTTAATAGAAGAGGCTGTCAGACTTCATTTAGAGGATATATCTAATTTTCCAGAAGAAAACGGTGAGGATATTATAAACGATTATGAGATTCTTTTAAACAAGCTACAAAAAAGGACGGTTTAATATGCAATATTTGTGCCAAAATGGAGAAGATTACGACGAGTGTGAAGAGACCGTAGAAATTAAAAATAGCGTATGCAATTCTTGTGCCGAAAAAGCTTATGACTTATATTTAGAAGATTTTTACGGAGGTTCGAGTCCAGTGACACAAAGAGAACGTGATGCTGAGACTATGAAAAAATTACAGGATATTAAATAAGTAGTAAAATAACACTTGACACGATTAACGCAGTATGTTATAATAATTGTAGGAGGTAAACATGAACAAAACAAAAAAGTTAATTGAGAAGATTTTAGACGGTGCAAGTACAAGTCATAGATATGATGGTAAGATTTGGTATACTAGACTAAATAGATTTTGTAGAGACTTAGGAACAAAGTATAATCAACCGACTTGGAAGGTTACGGCTATAATGAGTATACTAAGCCCTATAACATCTTTTAGAAATAATATACATGATACTGAGCAATTACTAAAGTATGGTGAAAATACTTATTTGAAGTCTCCTCTATTTAGAGAAAAGGCAATTAAGGCTTTAAACGCTGAAAGTTATCAAGAAGTTAGAGCGTTATTTAATGAAAGGACGGGGCGTAAAACTTTATCATTTTGGGAAAATTTGAACCTAGTGGGGAATCGTACTACTTTAGATGTTTGGATGATACGAGGACTTGGTATAGAAGGTAGTCTAACTCAAAAAAAGTATAGAGAAGCTGAAAAATGTATTCAAGATTACGCTACAAATATTAATATGAAAGCCTATGAATTACAAGCCGTTTTATGGACTACGTTAAGAGGGGTATCATTTTAAAATGGAAATTTGGAAAGATATAGATAATTACAACGGATATTATCAAGTTTCTAATCTAGGGCGAGTTAGATCTTTAGATCGTTATATAAAAAATAGAAATGGTTATAGACTAAAAAAAGGTCAATTATTAAAACCTGCTATATTAAAAAATGGATATAGTAATCACAGATTATGGAAAGATAATAAACTTAAAAACTTAACAGAACATAGACTAGTGGCAATTGCATTTATCCCTAATCCTAATAATTATAAAGAGGTTAACCATTTAAACGGAGATAAATTGGATAATAGAATTGAGAATTTAGAGTGGGTAACAAGGTCAGAAAATATAATACACAGTTATGAGACTGGATTACAGAAGCCAAAAAAGTCAAAAGTGACAGAAGATGTATTTATTAAAATATGTTTTGAAATAGAAAACGGAGAAAAAATAGGATTAGTTTTAGATAAATATAATTGTTCGAATAGAGTATATAATTATAGAAAAAAACACGGGTATAAATATAAAGGAGTTAAAAAATGACAAGTGAGCAAATTAAAAAATTAGTAAAAGGTAGAATTTTTTCAGTGATCTTCACAAAGAAAAATGGAGAGGAACGGAAAATGCTATGTCGTTTAGACGTTAAAAAGCATTTAAAAGGAGGCGAGAAAAAGTATGATACCGAGGCTTTAAACTATCTAACTGTTTACAGTCTTGATTCTAAGGGTTATAGGACTATAAATTTGAATACTCTCAAGCAAATAAAAGCAAATAGGGAGATTATAACCTTATGATAGTATACGGAATTTTTATAGATGCTACAGGTAAGGGGAATTTTAAAAGAGCTGAAAAGTTTCCCTTATTTCTTGACAAAAAAGTAGCAGAATTATATTTAGATAGGTATGTAAATATTACAGGGATTAAAGAGTATGTAGTTTTAAAGCTTGACTCGACGCAACAAAGATGATATAATAATTATAGGAACAAACTGAGGAGTTTAAAAAATGAAGAAAGTATTATTGACAGCACTGGTATTACTACCGTTAACAGTTTCATGCGGTAAAAATGAGATCGTACAAAGTGTAATGAAAGAATCTATTGACGGTATAAAGGTAGTGGCGAAAGGCACGTTCGATGTATTAGATACGGGAGCTAAGGCTATAAATGACACTCATAATGAATCGAAAAGGTTCTTAACAAATGCTAAGAGAGTTACTGATAAAGGCTTGACAGATAGTAAAAATTATGTAGACGAGTCCTTAACTGAAAATAAAAGAAACTTAGACGAAAATGCTCATAGACTTATAAGGGATGTCGGTAAGGAAGTAGAATCTATTGGACAATTTCCTAGAGAATTAGCAAATGATTTACTAGGGACTGATCCAGATACAGACGAGGACTTATCGGACTTAGAAGATAGGGTGGACGCATTAGAAGCTGAAATGAACAATTCATTTTATGATCTATCGGAAGAGATTCAAAGTCTAGCGGTTGAATTAAGACAAGCTGATTCAAACTTAGCGAGTAGTATTAACGATGCAATTCAAAAAGCTGAAAATGAGTTAGCCGTAGAAATTAATAGAACTACTAGAAATACTAATAGAATCAATCGAGCTTTAAGTAGAATTAGAGGAGTTAAAAGGGACGTTAGAAGAATTAGTCGCGACCTTTATAACTTAGAAGTAGTGTGTGAAAATATTACAGGGTTTATTTGGATTAATGTAACTCCAGTTTGTGAGGTGGACTAATGAACTTACAGGAAATAAAAGAGATTGAAGAGCAAATAAATTATCACTTAGAAACTCATGACAAGGCTTTAAAAGAAGGTAACGGCAAGATTGTAGCTGACTGTTTACTGACTATAACGAGCTTAATAGACCGCTTAGAAGGTGATACTGTTAACTTACGCACAGAAAAGGTAATTCAATAATTGTAAAAATTACAGGGTAGTCGTAAAAAAGCTACCCTCTTTAAAATAACACTTGACGCAAAGCATTAAACCTGATATACTAATTACAGGACATGAACAAGGAGAATAAATGATAGGACAATTGATAAATAAATTTGATGCGTTACCAGAAGAAAAATGTAATGTTGGAACTTTCAATAAGATGTTTGGTAACTTATTAGAAGATGATAATGAGACTTCAATAGAGATAGGTGATATTATTACTGGAGGTCGTAGAGAGATCTTAGTAGGTGATAAACCTAGGATTGTAGAGCTTAGAGATATTAAACAGCCTACAGAAATAGCTAGTCAATTCAATTTTGATTATAGGTACGAGATTGATTTAGATGGTAAAACTTTAAAGTTCGATAGTTTAACTGAGATGGGAGAGTCTTTAGGATTTAGTGGAAATTGGCTAAGTAATAAATTTAGTAAGTTCGATAAGTCTAAAAAGATAGTAGAGATTAAGCATTTGGGACATACTGTTAGGAAGATTATAGCAAAGAAAACTGTTAAAAAGTGCTTAGTTAAAAAAGAGAAGGTTATTAGATCAGAGATTTCTAAGGTGTATTTTAAGAACAAAGCTTACTATACCTTAACCTCTCCAGAGAGCGTGAGTGCATGTTATAAGGACATCTATGACATTTTAAAACACTTTAAAGTAAGTCATAAGAGTTTCATGCTTAAGATGGATGAGAACAGATGCGGCGAGTTTAGAGGCTATAATATAACATATACTTTATTCACAAAAGAACAGAAGAAAAGAATAACTAAACTAATGAAGGATGGATTTAATGGAAAAGATTAAGAGATACACGAACAGAAAACTTTACTCGACTAAAACAAACAGCTATGTTACACTAGAATATATTGCCGATCTTGTAAAAAGCGGCGATAAGTTTCAAGTTATTAATAATGCTACTAAAGAAGATATTACTACGAAAACTTTACATAGTGCGTTAATAACTCTTGACCTATCAGCTAAAACTGTGGTAGACTTAATAAGAAACAATTAAGGAGACTTTATGAATTTACAAGAAAGAGTTTTAAAATTGATCAAAAGTGATGATGGTTATGTAATTAGTTTTGATAATACTATTAAAAGAAAATACAATAGATTATCCGAAGAAGAAAAAGATAAGATTGATTCTATTTTTATAGTATTATGTGGATTTGGTTTAAATACTATTATTGATAATCCAGAAGAATTAGGAGTTGATTAATGAAAATAGAAAAAAAAGATGACCATTATTTACTATCTAATGACTACGGAGAATATCACTTTAGTATAGAAGATTACGAATTATTAGGGATTGATGCAGCTAAAGAAAAGGCATCGTCAGAAATAAAAAAGAAAAGTAAAGCTCAATATTTCAATAAGACTATCAACTTCGATCAAGCTAGAGAGTTAGGTTTTTGTGAGTACGGTATTAAAGATTTCTGCAAAAGGTTGAACTTAGATATAGGTAAAGAATATTCCATAAAAGATCTTAGTAATAGTTTAACTTTAGATGTTTTAAAAGAATATTCTAATGAGTGTTTAAAGTTGTTTGGAAAAGGTGTTATTGAGAAGTTTGGAGGAATTGAGGGTATCTTAAAAGATTGTGACGATCCAGATACTTTTTATTTTATAGCTGATAATTTTATAGAAGATGATATTTTACATAAGTTTTCAGTAAAAGCTGCTTATTATTCTTTAAAAAACTTTGAGGATATATACCCTAATGACAATAGACCTAGATTAGCTATCGAAGCAAAAGAAGCTTATTTAAAAGGCGATCTTACGAAAGAAGACTTGTCAGCAGCAAGGTCAGCAGCAGAGTCAGCAGCATGGTCAGCAGCATGGTCAGCAGCATGGTCAGCAGCAGAGTCAGCAGCAAGGTCAGCAGCAGAGTCAGCAGCAGAGTCAGCAAGGTCAGCAGCATGGTCAGCAAGGTCAGCAGCATGGTCAGCAGCATATAAGTATTTTTCAGAAGAATTATTAAAAATATTAAAGGAGAATAATTAATGTGGTTAATAGCATTGATTATTCTATCAGGACTATTTGCACTAGCATTGTCAGCAAGGGAGCGTGAAATAGCGTTACAGGCTAGAGAGGAACTTGTAGAGGCGAGACTTGAGTTCAATAATGCTCTTATGCAGATGCAGATAGAATATAATAGAGATATGGCAGATTTAAACATAGAAAACGCAATTTTAAGAGGAGAAAAAGGACTATGACTAAAAAAGAGTTTCAAAGAAGGGTTTCTAAGTTAAAAGGTAAGTGGGGCTATGTATGTTTGAATCTTAGGAAAGAATTTAGAGAGCATGGTGATAATGATAAAACAAATAAAATATGCTTAGCTTATAGAAATATCATGGGAGGTAGAGATGATAGTTCTCATGGTCTTTTTGGAAAAGTAAATGATGATTATAACAGCAAAAAAAGAGAAATGTCGCTGTATTTTTTTGAGCAAGTAGTAATTGAACATAAATTATATAAGGAGTTTTAATGAGTTTTATTAGCACAGACAAATTGTTAGCAGTATTAACAGAGAATTTAATGAAGAATGGCTTAGACTATGAGGTGACTTTAGAAGGGTCAGGGACTAGCGTTAGGCTTATCGATAGCATGACTAATACTCCGATAGGCTATAGCAAGCAAGATACCGTAGAAGAGGCTCTTATGGTCGTATTAGCTCAAGTAGCAAGTAGGGCTAATGGGAATCAAGGGTTGAGTATATTATGAAAACTAGTGGTAAGTATTTAATTTTAACGTGGACTTGTATTCTAGTAGCATTGCCATTTTTAGGGACTTTAAAAGCTATTCCGTTTGGAGTGTTAGGGATTATATTTGCTATAATAGGTTATAAATGTATGCTAGAAGAGGAGCAAGAATGAAAGAAGAAATAGTAGATAAATTGATGGAAAAGGCATTGACATATTTAAGTAGTGCCGAAGCTTTTATAGGTGAGAATGTGCCGAAGTTTATTGAGGAGCTTTTAAGTTTTAAGATCTTTGAACATGGATATGGAGTATTTATAGGACTATTGGGATTAACAGCGTGCTTAGTAGGGTTGTTTTTACTCAAAAAAGTTTGGACTAACCCAGATTATTGTACAGATACTGTAGTTTTCTTTTCATTTTTTGGAGGAGGGCTTATATTAATAACTACCATTTTTTCATGTAGTGCTATAAATGAAAACTTAGTCAAGGCATATAAAGCGTATAAAGCACCAAGAGTCTATTTAGTTGACTATTTTAAAGGACAGAAATAATGAAATATGTAATTTTTACAATGCTATTGACAAGTTGTGTGACTCCAAGGTATAGTTATAAAGCCCCAGAAAAGAGAGGGTATAATGAGTTGACTATTACTGAGAAGGTAGAGAATTGCGTCTACAGACTTATAGAGCGTGATGGTGTAGCGGCAGAAGATGCAGAGAAGACTTGTAGTAAGATTTTTAGAAGAGGTAAATGAACTATCTGGAATTACCGGATAGTTGAAAAGGAGTGGATATGAGTAATTACGGAGAAAAATTTATAGAGGCAAATGATCAGTTTAAAAAAATAGGTAAACATACTCAAGATAGGAAAGCTATATTCCTAAGACTAGTAGGAGATACTGAAAAGGCTAGGGAGTTTTACAAGAAAGAAGTTTATAGATTTAACTATAGAGCATACATTGCTAGAAACAATGGTAAATGTTATAAGGGATTTACACCGTCAATGAGGAGATTTCAGAAGTCTGAGAAGTATAGATCATACCGCAGAAAATATGAAGCGGCATATCGAGGCGAGTATAGGATGAGAGTAAATTATAATAGTTGGAAAAGTATTACTAAACCTACTCCAATGCAAGAGATTGATTACTTACTTAAGAGGTTTTTACGATGAGCAAACGAGCATTTAGTAGAGCATTTGATATGCCTACGATAGATCCTGATAAAGAGGATGAATCGACAGAAAATATTAGGGTTATAAAATATAAAGGTCCGCCGCCTGTTTTAGAGCCTACCAAAATTAATAAAAAATATGTAGATGAACTAATAAATTCTCTTGAAAGGTCTATTGAATCTAGTCTAGGAATTGGTCCGGCTGTTAGATGTCCAGTAGCAGCGCAGAATAGCTGCGACCATGAATGGAAGGATTACTTAGGATTAAGCGAGCAATTTACGTATTGCGTACATTGTGATGAGAAAAGGAGATAGATATGGAATATAAAAGTAGATTTAAACCTAATACCCACTTCTCACATGCTTATGAAGCTTGGACAGGGTATAGATGGGATTGGGAAATAGATGGTAAAAGAAATGATCCTATGGATTCAGAAGATCCTCAAGTAGTTGCATTTTATATTGGGTTTAATTTCGCAAAAAGAGGACAGGAGCCTATCAAAAACATTAAAAAGGATTTTAATAATATCTTAAATGAAGTTAAAAGACTTGAAAAAAAGATAAAGGATTTTACTAAATGACTAAAAAACTATATCTTTCAAATTCACAGATCAATACCTTCACTGACTGTAATCGTAAATGGTACATCGATAAGGTTCAAAGGATTAGACCTGCTTATTTAAGCTCACCTCTCTACTTTGGTTCGATCATAGATGAAACTATTGAGCATATCCTACTAAAAAAAGAGGGAAGTCATCTTGATACTTTTTATGAGAAGCTTAATAACTTTCAAGTAAATGGTAGTGACAAGAAAATGCCAGATGATCTTCTTAGTGTAAGATTTGGAGCAGGAGATGTAGACGCGAACTTAGTAGAGCAGAAGCATGTGAATGATGCGTGCGATAGGCTCAAGATCGACATTTTAGATCGTGATGAGTTCTTAGAATATTGTAAGCAGAAGAGGAAGAGAAAGTCGGCGTTAGATCCAATCGAACAATACCTATTTAATCATATAGCTTGGGTTAGTGTGGAGCAAAAAGGTTTGATGATTGTAGCAAAGTTAGCTGAATGGATCGAGGAAAATGTAGCGGAAGTTCATAGCGTTCAAAAGAAGATAGAGATTAGTAATGAGAATGGCGACTCTTTCATAGGGTTCTTAGATTTTGTAGTGTCGCTAAAATGCGGCAAAAAAGTGTTAATGGATCTTAAGACGAGCAGTAATCCTAATGCTTATTATCCAGAAGATTCGGCAGCAAAAAGTGTACAGTTAGGAATTTATTCGCAGCAAGAAGATATTAAGGACGTTGCTTATTTAGTAGCTGATAAGAAGATACGCGTTAGAGAGCCTAGAGTTCGGCTTAAATATGTTGAAGGTATTATTACGGAAGAATGGCTTGACGAGGTATTTGATATGATAGAGGAAGCTACAGAAGCTATTAAAGAGAAGTTACCAAAAGGTGCGGAAGCTTTTGAGAAGAATTTAGATAGCTGTAATAAATATTCGGGATGTGAGTATAGAGGACTTTGTGAAAAAGGGTCAATGAAAGGTCTGGAGAAAGTTAGTGAGTAAAAATTACAGGGGTAGCAAGAAGAGATTAGTCCTATGCTTGACATTATCTAGCATGGTGTGTTATACTCTTATAGGTAGCTTCCCAGATGAAAATAAGATTCTGGCATTAGCTTTATTACCATTTTGCGCGATGCAGTTATGGGATTGGATTAGGAGACAAAATGAGATTTAATGTAGGTGATAGGATTAAGAACTTATGTGGTGATTTTATGGATATAAAATCCGGAGATATCGTAACTGTAAAAAGTTACTGTGAGGTTAATGATAATTACACTCTAAAAGAGGATGACAGTAGGTGGCATCTTTATCCTGAAGAGTGGGAACTTGTAGAGCCGAAAGTTGCGTCTACTTATCCTAAAGTAAATTACTCAATAGAGATAGAACTTGAGAATAAATCTATAACATTAACCATAGAAGAAGCAGAGCAGCTTAGAGACCAATTGAATGAGGTATTAAAATGATTTTAACATGTTTAACTACGGTACTTTTAAATGTATCAGCTATTGATTATAACGCTCAAGATTATAAGAATCTAGCAAGAGCATCTTATGTATGCGGCGAAAAAGAAGGTTGCTTAAAAAGTTTTCAGAAGCGTGAGCAAGGGATCTATAGAGCATTGTGTGGAAAAAAGCAGGAGTTTAGTAAAAAAGAATTTGACAAGGCAGAATTAGATGTGATACTATATGAGCTGAAGCATTTAAGCTTAGAAGAAAAGAAGATTAAACTTAGAGCAATAGGAATCGAGGTAAAGTAATGGAAATGTTAATTGGAATTTTAGGAGTTATGAATGTGACTACTATATTAGCATTGGTAGTGGCGAAAAAAGAGTATAGAAGTTCTATTAAATCATTAGAGCAAAACGGTAGGTCAGTACATAGAGAACTTTACGGTTTGCGTGGGGGTGAGTCTAAAATAGGTAAGATATATAACGATATGTATAACCTTGTCCATGTAAACTACACCTCAGGATATTGTGAGTACACTTCAAAACTTGAGGATATTAATAGAAGAATAGACGATTTACCTCAAGTGAAAAACAAAAAGAAACAAGATAGACTAGAAGAGATTAAACAAGAATTAGAATCTATGGAGGAATAAATGAAATTAGAACAGTTAACAGACATTTTAGAGATTGATGAATCGAAACTTAAATCACCAGATAAAAGTAACGTGATTAGAAGAGTTAAGCAGTTATTAAAAGCTGAGAATAAATCAGAAGTTATAGCTGAAGATGAGGCGGAAGATTACCCTTATGAAGCTGTATCTATCGTAGGTAGTACTTATGTAACGGTAAAGTTTGATATTGAGTCGAAGAAAGCTAGAGTTATAGAGACTCATACTCACCCTACAGATACTAGAGGTAAGAATTATATGGTAGGAGCAGAAGCTATTAAAAAGATGCAAAAGCTTATTAAGGAGCAAAAATAATGAAAAAGGTTAACACTACATTAATTAATGCAAGACAAAGAGAAAAAGAAGACATCGTAAGATTAGGTACTCAATTAGCTCAATATGAAGCAAATGGGATTACTATCGAAAGTGCTATTGAAGATGCAAGAAAAGAATTAGAGCTTGGAGAGGATAAAATCTTCCTATTAGAAGCTGAGAATGCGATGAAAGCTATCAATAAAGATACTCAAAACTTTGTAGCGTTTACTAATGCTATTAATAAAGCTGAGGAATCTGGAGTAGTTACTAGTGAAGAATTAGAGCCGCTAAGAAAAGTACAAAAAAAGCTTGAAGTTTCTATAATTAAGAGGTATAATCTTGAAGAAGAAGATCTATACGAGGAGGAAGATTAATGAGTAACGAGACAATATTTGAACAATTGAATAAGATTAGCGTTAAAGGTAAGACTGATACTAAAGGTAAATTTACATATTTATCTTGGGTCTATGCTTGGTCGGAACTTAAAAAGGTAGCTTCGGATTCTACAGTAACAGTTTATCATGATGATAGAACAGGTCTTCCTTATTTTACAGATGGTGATGTAGGGGTAATGGTAAAAGTCGGCGTTACAGTTAATGGACTTGAGCATATCAATTATCTTCCTTGTATGAACTTTAGTAATAAAGCGATTAAAGCATCTGAAGTTAATATGATGGATGTAAACAAAGCTATTCAAAGAGCTACAGTTAAGGCAATCGCTTTACATGGTCTAGGGCTTTATATCTATGCAGGAGAGGATCTTCCAGAAGGTGAGGAAGAAGTTAAGTCTCCAGTAAAGAAAGCTGCAAAAGCTGCTGATAAGCCTAAAGTAGTGGAAAAAAGTAAGAATAGTTTTAGAGATAGTAAGAAACCAGAAGCAGCTCCGGTTGTTGAAGAAGAGGAGATTTAATGGAAAAGTTAGATCAGAAAAGTGAAGAAAAGATTGATAAGTTAACTGAGAACATCGTAGAAGGTGTAGAAAGGACTCTAAATGAGCTTGGTACTAAGTTACCTGATCAGATAGATGCAATGAGTCCTAAACAGCTTAGAAGGGCTTTAAAAGCTACTGTGAACTATATCTATAAGAAAGATCCAGATATCGATCTAAAGACTATGGCTAAAAGAGAGCAAGAGTTTCTAGGTGGCATGTTTAGCTTAGTTGAAGCAGGTGCAAGTTATACGATGCATATTTTAGGTGAATTACAACGAGAACAAGATAACAAAGCGCGAGAAGCGGCAAAAGGAGATAAGTAATGGCAAAATTTGTGGATGTAGGGTATTTAGGTGCGAAGTCGGTTTATAATAAAGATGAGAAAAAGTTCGAGAAGAATGAAAATGGTGGACCGGTATTTGAAAAAGATGAGCATGGTAGAATGAAATATGTGGTTAAATTTAGCGACGATGTTGAAGTTACTATCAATGGTGAAGTTGTAAAGTCGATTTATTTTGGAAACAAGATTAGTAAGCTTGAATCTTCTATAGCTAAAGCCGGTAAAGAAGGTGACGAAGAAAAGATCGAAAGTTTAGAAAAGACTAAGAATCGTTTTGAAAAAGATGGTGACTTAAGTTTTATCAAACATGATGGATTTATAGTACTTGACGATTAAATAAGTTTAAGGCGAAACCTGCCTCCTATGCATGGGTATTCAAATGGTTTGACAGTGGCGTGGACGGTATGCCTCCTATTGAATTAGGGACAGCTCGGAAAGACGAGCGTTATTTTAACTAGGAGTTTAGTATTTTTAATCCAGAAGATTTCAGAGCCAGAAAAGGCGACATTATAAGGCATTTTAATAAGAAAGGTGTTAGTAATGAATCTATAGCTAATTATTGTAGTTTAGCAGGGATTCCAATTACAGTAGCGTGTACTTTTATTATAGAGGAGTTTCCAGAACATGAGCGAGAATGTAGAGAAAAAATCAGAGAACTCAGAGAATTCTACGGATACTGAAGAGAAAACTTGTGGCTTTTGTAAAGTATTTTGTGGAAATGAGCATTGTATAACTAAGGAAAAGAAATGAATTTGAATGAAGCGAGATTGAGACAGTCAGGAATTAGAAGCTTAGGTGATATGAAACGTAGTGGTTTAGTATCTGGAAAGGTAGATCCGAGAAAAGCTGTAAAAGGTCCTAAAGATATTGATTGTCTAATTAGACCTTGGCAGCGTGGAGATATGACCGGTATTCTAGCAGGTACAGGCGTAGGTAAGACTACTTTCGTTCTAAAACTATTAAAAGCGATTCTTCAAAATAATGCAGAAGGTGTAGTTGCATTTGTTTCACTGGAACTTGTAGCGGCGGAAATTGCTGAGAAATGGTTTAAAGCTACCGAAGATTGTCCAGAACTTGCGGATAGATTATATATAGTCGAAAACTTTGATGATGATGGAAACTGTTTAGATTTAACGGTGTCTGATATTGAAATAGAGCTTACGAAAATAAAAGACGTTCTCGGCACTACCATTCATGCTTATGCGTTAGATCATTTACATGAGATCTCGATTAAAGGCGGTAGCGTAGATTATAATCCTATCGTTAGAAAAGTTAAGAATATGACTGTAGCTTTAGATAGTCATGGATTTATTTTATCCCAGACTACGAAAGGAAAAGGTATTGGAGATATTCCAGTTCCGAAAGATGGCTGTTATGGTTGTAGTAAATATGAGAATCTAATGACTAATATTATTACGGTATTTCAACCTTTACGTCGAGTAGAAAAAGAATGTAACTTAGCTGTTACTGGATGGCAATATGCAAAGATCCGCTATAAGAATAAAGGTGATGAATGTAAGGAAGGAATGAATTATCTATTGAGATATGATTTTGATTCGGAAGATTTAGTAAAGCTAGATACTAACGAACTTTCTACTTTCAAGATGTACTATGATAAAGTCCTAGAGCTTAGAAAAAATGAAGAGAAGTTTAAATCGTATCAATTTGATCTATCTACTAAAATTACAGGTAAAGATGGTAAAACAGTTGTACTTAACGAAGTATTCGGCGGCGGAACTCCAGACAGCGATGATGAAATATGAAAGCGACAATAGAATTTGATTTAGATAACGAAGATGATCTTAGAAAATATGATCTTATGAAAGATGCTGAAAAAATGGAAAAACAGTTAGATGATATTTGGTTCTACTGTTTTCGACCTAACAACAAACATGGATATACTGGAAGACTTCAAGAATTAATTGACACTAATCCTGATCTATGTTACGATGTAATTGAGGAATTAATAAGCCGATATAATAGTATCATGGAGGATTAAAATATATAATGAAAGAGGAGTGGAGAGATATTCAAGGATTTGAAGGAAGTTATCAGGTCAGTAACTTAGGTAGAGTTCGAAGTTTTGATAGAGTTATTATGAATAATATAGGCGTTCATAGGATATATAAAAGTAGAATAATGAAGTATTTTTTAGATAAAGATGGATATGAAAATCTGACTTTAAATAAGTTAGGTAAGCAGTATAAAAGAAAAGTTCATAGATTAGTAGCGGCGGCTTTTATTGATAATCCAGAAAATAAAGAATCTGTTAATCATAAAGATCTTAATAAAAAAAATAATAGATTAGAAAATCTAGAATGGGTCACTAAGTCTGAGAACATGATTCATGCTGCAAAAAATAATAAAAACTGCCGAGGAGAGGGGATAGCTCAGTCTAAGTTATCAGAGGAGGATGTACTGATTATAAGAGAGTTATATTTATCTAAGCAAATGAATCAAAAAGAATTATCTGAGAAATATAAGGTAACTCAGTCAAGTATATCATGTATAGTATTAAGAAAAACTTGGAGTCATATTTGAAACTTAGTATATTTTCCAAGGCTAAGCACCTACCTTCGAAAGAGGAGAAAGGTCGCGAAGCTAGATTTACTTCTAAACCTTACTTGCCAGAAGTGGTAGAATTCGTTACACATCAAGATTTGATAGATATAATATGCTCAAAAGTCTGGAGTCCTAGCATATTCGAAGAATATAGAAGACAAGATGGATTCATTAGCACTGACCTTATGGTACTTGATATAGACTCAGGAATGACTATAGAAGAGGCTGAAAAGGTAGTACATAGGTTAGATGTTATAGCATTATGCCTTCCGACAACTTCCCATTCTGAAGAGGCTCATCGTTTTAGATTGATATTTCCTCTGTCAAAAACTATAACCAAGGAAGATTCCTTTAAATCAACTATGGAGAAATTAGCTGAAGTATTCCCTGCTGATCCTGCTTGTATCGGAGATACTGGACGATTCTATTTCGGAAGTACTATGGACGATGGTTTCTGGTATTCACATGGAAAGCTTCTAGATCCTGTAGTTCCTAAGAAGGTCAAAAAGGCTACTGTAGAGCGTTATAACTCTAGAGAGGCTGTGATAGTAGGGGATTCAATAGAGGAGCTTGTAGTGGCGTTATTTAAAGAAAAGAGGGATTTTATACCTGATTGTATAGCTTATTTCTTAGAGAATGTTCATACAGGACTACACGGAGAGTTTCATAATGCTGCTAACAGTTTTTTATTTACTTGTTCCCTTATGGGGTGCAAGCTTGAGGATATAGAAGAAGTTTTTAGAGAAGTATGTCCTGAAGAATTAGATCAACATGATGAATATTTATTAAATAGAGCTACTCAGGACGGGTATAGAGCAAGGGAAGAGGATGAAGTATGAGACAAGGTAGTGCATGTTGGATAGATAATATGTTTCACTTTACTCCTTTATATTATGAGGTAAAGAGTATACGAGCTGAAGTCGAGGACATGCAAGATGACTATCTAGTTGACGAAGTATCCTATTTAGGTGAAGATAATGAGGAGATAGATTCTATCTTATTTGATTTTATTGAAGTACCTAGGCTAACTGAGAAGGATCGTCAAAAGCTAATCTATTTCTATGTCCTGTGTACAATAGAAGATTATCTAGTGATTGACGAAAGCGGAGAGATTTGGTGATGTTATATATCGACGATGAAATTGCCTATTTGGAATACAAGAACTATCTCAATTCAAGTCCAGATGATTTAGTAGTACAAGGAGATGTTATTATTACTAAGGATTATACTGTGACTGTTGAAGAACCTTATCAAGATCTACTAGAATTAGCAAAAGATATGACTACTAAAGAATATTCAGCTATTATAGAAAACTCGGGTTACAAATTTAAAATATATTAAGGAGTTTATGAAATATTTTGATAACGATCATATTTATGATTTAGAAACTTATAAGAATCTATTCTCAATGTGTGTTATGTCATCAGATGGAAAAGATGGTCATATCTTCGAGATTTCCGATAGAAAAGATAATCGAGAATTAATGTTCAAGTTCATAGAAAGACTTAAAGCTAATGGTGATAATCTGGTAGGTTTCAATAACCTAGCTTTCGACTATCCTGTTCTTCATTACATCTTAGAAAATAGAGATTGTACCGTAAATGATATTTATAAAATAGCTCAGAAAACAATAGCTGCTTTACGAAATGAAAGGTTTACTCAACCTATTAAAGATCCTCATGTAGCTCAGATAGATCTATTTAAGTTGAATCATTTTGATAATGCTGCTAAAATGACTTCACTCAAAATCCTACAATTTAATATGAAGATGGATAACTTACAAGAGCTTCCTTATCCTTTTGATACTAAACTCACAGAAAAGCAGATGCAACACATTATTGAATATAATGCTAATGATGTAGTCGCAACATTGCTCTTTTATTACGAGAATATTGGAGCTTTAGAGCTTAGAAAATCTCTATCTGAAAAGTACGGTATAAACTTTACCAATGCTTCAGATTCTAAAATAGGCGGTGAGATCTTCATTCAAGAGCTTGAGAAGGTTAAGAAAGGATCATGTTATAGTTTTAAAAAAGGTAGGCGAGTAATTCGTCAGACTAAAAGGAAAAGTATTCCTATTGGTAGGGTCATATTACCATATGTGAAGTTTGAGCGTCCTGAATTTCAAGCTATTTTACAGTGGTTTAAGTTGCAACATATATCAGAAACTAAAGGTGTATTCTCAGATATACTAGAGTCAGACTTATATGAAGTTGCTCAATATGCAAACTTAGTTCAAAAGAAATCTAAGAAACTTGATGATTATCCTACAGATGAAGAAATAACAGCTTTTAGAAAAGATATACCATTTGCTCAAGTTTTAACTAACGAATTAAAAAGTGGCAAGAAATCATATTATTACACTTGGAATATAGCTAAAGCTTTGAACGTCGTGATAAATGGTCATGAATATGTATTTGGAGTAGGAGGAATTCATTCTAGTGAACCACCTAGCTTAATAGAGTCAGATGATGAATATTTAATAATTGATTTAGACGTTGCTTCATATTACCCGAACCTTGCAATTAAAAATGAACTCTACCCTAAACATTTAAGTAACCAATTTTGTAAGACTTATGAAGATCTTTTTGAGGAACGTAAGACTCATCCTAAAGGTAGTCCTGAGAATGGTAGTATTAAACTTGCACTAAATGCAACTTATGGTAACTCTAACAATAAGTACTCACCTTTTTATGATCCTCAGTATACTATGGCGATTACAGTAAACGGTCAGTTATCTTTATGTATGTTACTAGAACAGATCTTGGAACTAGAAGGTGCTACTTCGGTTCAATCAAATACGGATGGTATCACTTTTAGAGTCAAAAGGTCGGACTCTGATAAAGTAGATGAATTAGTTAAAGAGTGGGAAGAAGTTACAAAATTAGAAATGGAAAGAAATGATTATTCTAAGATGTATATACGCGACGTTAACAATTATGTTGCAGTATATGAAGAATCTGGTAAATCTAAATCAAAAGGTGCTTATGAAATTACAGATCAGCACCATAAAAATCAATCTATGAAAGTCGTACAAAAAGCTGTAGAAGCTTATCTTGAAAAAGGAACTTCTGTTGAAGAGTTTGTGAAGAACCATGACGATAAGTATGACTTCATGTTACGAGCTAAGATACCTAAAGCTTATGATCTTGTGACTGTAGATAATAATGGAGTTGAGACTAAGGAGCAGAATGTTACTAGGTATTATGTCTCCACCTCAGACAAAGCTAAGACTTTAATTAAGGTGATGCCTCCTTTAAAAGGTAAAACTGATAATAGGAGAAATAACGTACAGTCTGGAAGAAAAGTTATAGTATGTAATAATATAGTTGACTTTATTGATGAAATAGATTATGATTATTATATCGAAGAGGCTTCTAAATTAGTAGATATCTTTTCAAATGAGGAAGAATGAAATTAGATTTAAAAGATCTTAAAAAGAAATATTCATCGTATAAGTCAAACGCTAAACAGAAGAACCGAGAGTTTAAACTTTCATTCAAACAGTTTAAAAACTTATGTTCTCAAGAATGTTACTACTGTAAAGTCAGTCCTAAAGATGAGGTTATTGGTGTAGATCGATACTTCAATCATAGAGGTTATTATATAGGAAATTGTGTTCCTTCTTGTTGCAACTGTAATCGTTCCAAGAGTAATATGAATCCTGCGGATTTTGATGACTATATTGCTAGAATTAAAAATGATGAACCTGAATATATTAAGATTGAGAGAAAAGTTAGAAATGGTGAAATTAAGAAACATTGTGTTTCTGAAATGTTGAGGATTAACTTGACGGTCACTAAAAATCATGATAACATTAATTAAGGCGAATCCTGCCTGTTAAATATTAGCGACACCTGCGACGAGCAAGATAGTAATTGCCGTGCCTAGTGGTGAGAGGCTTGAGTCTGGATGGCTCTTTATAGGAGAACTATGAAAGCAGTATCTTGGATAGGATCATTTCTATTAGCAATATGCGGATTACCTATAGCATACGAAGCGTATGAAAACAAGGGTAGTGAAATTTCTACATGGTTTTTAGTACTGTGGGGATTAGGCGAGCTACTTACTTTTACCTACGTCGTATACAAAAAAGAAAAAGCCTTGACTTTTAATTATCTATCGAATATAATATTTATAGGAATTGTGTGTTATTACAAATTCCTCTATTAGGAGAATGAATGGAAACTTATATTACATTTAATGAAAAAGGGGCAGTTACGATATCTTTTGAACTATGGAAAGCTCTTTTAAAAAGTGCAAGAACTACTCAAAAAGGTAGGCGAGGATTGAGTTCAAGAAAGATTAGAGTCCAGAAAAAGATAGTATCTAAAGAATTAGGACTAGCTATATTAAGAGGAAAACATACTAATGAAAAGAAGTAATTTTAAGGATAAATTTAAAGTAGGTGATATTATCAGAAGAGGTGGTTATATTAGACCGGGACAGCTTATGATAGTAGAATCCTTCGACTCATCAAGAGGTTATTTTGATGATCAAGAAGCTTATACTTGTCAAGACTTATATATAGACGGACAAAAGTGGATTGCGTATGAAGATGGGGGATTTACTTTAGCTACAGATGATGATATAATAGATGGACTAGCTTCTAGAATGGGCACAATGGTAGATGTAGATACTGATTTTGGTAAATTAGAACTTGATATTACTGATAAAATGATATATGCTACTGGTGACGATGGTACTATAATGTTAGATCCTGAATCAGCTATAAAGCTAAGAGACGTTATTAATCAATATGTCGAGGGAAAAAAAGATGAAGAAGAGTGATTTTATAAAAAAAGTATTAAAGAGTAATAAAAATACTGTGTTTGTAAATGAAGAACAAGTTGCCAATAGTTTAGCTATATTCGAATCTTTAGGAATGGTAGCTCCGGAAGTTTCGCCGCTACCTCAAAGTATTATAGATAACTGTGAAAGTGGTAATTATTGGGAGAATGAAGATGAGTAACTTATATTATTCAATATTACGATTGTATCACTTTATAGAACGATTCTTATACTACGGATATCATGGAGCTATGTACACTAGAGCATACGATGCAGACGGCTCCCATAGCCTCATATATGCCCATATGAAGCGTGTAAAGAA
>Ga0210003_1001626_pt1 | contig 19616 bp, 17 predicted proteins | sample LantaG_FD_182804 | JGI IMG/M metagenome (GOLD analysis project Ga0210003, IMG submission 182804) | Deep subsurface microbial communities from Baltic Sea to uncover new lineages of life (NeLLi) - Landsort_02402 metaG (SPAdes) (version 2) | ecosystem: Environmental > Aquatic > Marine > Oceanic >... | reverse complement strand
TTTTTTTTTTTTGGGGGGGGGGGGGGGGGGAATTCTTCTGAGGAAAAAAAAACTTTCTCTCTCTCTCAAACCGCCTGCAGCGGGAAGCCCCTCGCCGTCTGCATCACGCTCCTCGTCCCGTATCCCTCTCCCTCCGCCGAGGCGGTGGAGTCCGGGGCTTTCGAGACGGAGCAGGGCACGCCGTTGATGGAGACCTCGGTCGGGGCCAGGGAGGAGGAGGAGGAGGAGGAGGAGGAGGCAGCAGAAGCAGAAGCAGAAGCAGAAGCGGCGTTTCCGTTTCCGCCGCTGACCACCAGCGACAGAGAGACCGAGCTGCCCGCCGAGGGCCACAGCACCGACCACAGGTCCGAGACCCTCGCCCGCACTTCGCTGTTCCTGCTGCTCCCGCCGGAGACGACGTGTGCCGAGCCCGGAGCCACGCCGTGGGCCTGCAGGACGGACGAGTAGCCTCCGTGCTCGCGGCGGGACATCGAGACGACAAACGGCGGGGAGATCGCGGCGGAGCGGCCGAGGTTGGCGAGCGTCAAGACGACCGAAGCCACGGCCGTGGAGGAGTTGCTCGCCTTGGCCGCCCCGCTCGCGTCGACAAAGTAGAGAGCGGCGCACCCTGCGGCAGCAGGAGGCGGCCTCTCGGACTCCGTAGAGACGGTCCCGGAGGAGCTCGGGTTTCCCGCGGCCTGGAGTACCTCTGTCGGCTCCGGTCCCGGGCCCTCGCGCCACGCGGTGCTCGGCGGGGCGGTCCACGGCAGCAGGCCGAGCCCCTTGGTAAGCCAGTCGACCACCTCCCAGTGCACGAGAGGCGTTGAGCTGCCAGCAGCAGGAGAAAGCAGAATCGAAGAAGGAGACTGCGACGAGTCGCTCGCCTTCCACTCCCCCCAGCTCCAGGACCTGACCCCTGGCCTCCCTCCCCCCGGCGCGGCGGCCGAGGCGCACAAGGGAAGACCGCAAGTCGGCTGCAGCCACGCCGAGACGTCCTCGCGCAGCTTGGCGGCCCCGTCAGAGGCCCAGGTTTCGCCGCCGAGCCCGCCGACGACGACGGCGAAGCGGTGGCAGGAGCTCGCGCCGTTGAGGCAGTGACCGACGGAGGTGAGCGTGCCAAAGGAAGCGTCGAGCGCCTTCCAGAGCCTCTGCGAGGAAGGGAACTTGAGCTCGCCCTTTTCTCCGTTGGCGCTGCTAACCCCGAGAGTGGGGGACAGGACGACGCGGTCGAGGTAGGAGCCCCTCGTCCCGACCAGCTCGGTCAGGAAGCCGTCGGCCGAGGCCAGGGCGTCGATGCCGGCGGCGGAGAGAGCGGCAAGGTCTGTCGCGAAGCCCGCACCGGAGAGGACAGCTGTCGCTCCTTCTCCTTCTTTCCCGCCGCCGCCGCCAAAGAGCGCCGTCTGGCCGCCTCCGGGGACCAGGAGCAGGGCCGAGGGGGCCACGCGGGACAAGGAGTCCATGGCGGTGAGAGCGAGCCTGCGGAGCGAGGGAGCGGAAGTGGAGTTTTTCGAGTTGCTGCCGCCATCGTCGCCGGGTGTCGCCCAGGACAGCGAGAGCGCATCGGGGTCGGCGAGCAGCCTCAGAGCCAGCCTTCCCCCGACGGTCATCGCTCCGCTTCCTTCAGCCGAGACCGGAGCGTTCGCCACGGAGGCGGCGACGCGGGCCCAACCGTCGACCCACGCGGCGGGGTCCTCCCTCGCGGTCGTGCCGGCGTCCTCCAGGATGACGTAGAGGCCGGCCTCCGCGGCGCGCGCGGCGGCCCACGACAGGCGCGCGAGCGGCGGCGCCTTTGACGAGAAAGCCGGAACGCCGGCGTTGCACTTCGTGTTCTTGCTGCTGCTGCCGCTGCTGCCGGTGGGAAGCTCCGCCCCCTCGGGCCAGTGGTTCCAGGCCGTCGGGGGCGAGTCGGCCGGGGTGGTGGCCGTCTTCACCTCTTCCTCGGGCGTGACCGAGCACTCGACCTCTGGCGCCGCGGAAGAGGACGAAGCGGCCGCGCTCGCGAGCTCCGCCTTGGTGTTGCCCAGCACCACAGGCATCGAGAACGGGAACTTGACCGCCGAGAAGCCCAGCGCGCGCATGCGCGAGAATTGCGTGCGCGCGTCGGCGTCGGCTGTGGTCGCAGAAGGACCGCCGCCCTCGAGCCCCCGGAGCCAGCCTCCGGTCTCTGCTGCGTCGAACCCGGGCCAGGACACCGCCCTAAGGTCGAACGGCGCGCCGTCGGAGCCCAGCAGCAGCGTGCCCCTCGCCGCGAGCGGCCTCGAGTCCAGGCCGAACGACTCCGACGACGCGGAGGCCTCTCCTGTGGAGCCACCCGGCTGCAGGGGCGGGCTCGCGGCCTCGTAGGCCCACGAGAAGAGCTCGCCGACCATGGCCGCGAGGGAGACCGGGGGCGGCGGGGTGGAGATCGAAGGGTCTGGGACGAAGGGGGCGTTGGGGGGAGCAGGAGCAGCAACGACAGATTCGTCGACAGCGACCTCGACGGCGTTATTGTTATCGGCAGCAGCTTCGTCGCCTCCAGCAGCAACCGCGGGCGGCGTCGGCAGCGGGGCCTGGAGCGGCGTCGCCGCGGAGGAGCTCGTCGCGTCGTCGGAGAAAAAGACGTCGCTGCCGAGGATGCCACCCCCGTTGTCGCCGGCACTGGCGGCGCTCCCTGCTGCCGCGGGGGGGCTCCTGCGCCCCCTCCTGGTCTCCACGGGCTGGAGCGGGGTTATCATGGGAGCCACAGGCCAGGTCTGCGGCGGCGTGGTGGTGGGTACCGGCGGCTTGGTGGTGGGAGGGGGCGTCGGCGGCTTCGTCGGCGGCGGCGGCGTCGTCGTTGTCGGCGGCGGCGGAGGAGGAGGAGGCGAAGGAGGAGGAGGCGGAGGAGGAGCGGTGCCGTTGTTCTTGTACCAGGGCTTGAGGCCCACCGACTCCAGGTAGCGGACCTTGTTCCAGTCGACCGTGGTCCAGTCGTTCTGGACGATGCCTGAGAGTTTTTGGGTTGAAGAAAAAGAGAGAAAGAAAAAAAAGTTTTTTGAGTTTTTTTTTTCCCGACGAAAACTCTCGACCCTCGACCTCTGGAAAAAAAAGTGGGGGAAAACTATCTTTCTTACCCATCTGCCCGTCCCCGTTGGCGTTCCACGCCCACCAGAAAAAGCCCTGCACGGGGTTGTGCAGCCCGTCGTCCGCCGGCACCCCGGACCCGGGCTTGGCCACGGCCCAGGCTGCCAGGTCAAGCTGCGGCTGCAGGTCCCGCCGGTCGACGAAGCCGGTGCCCGTCTCCCCGATCACGACGGGGAACACGTGACAGTTCCCCGAGGGCTTTCCGACAGCATTGGACCCGTCCAGGCAGTACCCCTGCTTGTTCAGGTACCCAAAGGACTGAGAAAGCCTCTTGTAGAGAGCGGGCCCTTCGGTCGAGTCCTGCGCCGAAGAGACGGAGGGGGAGTAGACGTGCGGCCCGGCAATCACCTGCGACAGGTACGGCCTGGTCATCAGCGTCCTGAAGAACGGGTTGGGGTCGGTCAGCCCGCGGCTCTTGACCAGTTCCGGGTCCACCGCCATGCCGTCGCCCCAGTTCTTGGCTAGATTCGCCTGGCCGCACCCTTCCAAAACGTAGAGAAAGCCCGGGTTGACCTTGTAGAGGGCGTCCATGATTTTAAGACTCATGTCGCCATACCCGGGTTTGCCGTTCTGAGGTGTCCAGCCTACGCCCCACGCGTCGGGCTCGTTGATGATGTCGATCATCGACATGGACGCCGCCAGAGGGTAGCGCTGCGTGAGCTTGGTGGCCAGGTCGGTCCAGCGCTGGACCCACAGCTGCGGCTGCTGCGTCGCCGTCTGGTCGAGGTTGAACTGGTTGTCGAGCATCACGTAGAAACCATTTCGGGCTAAGTAATCAACAGTCCAGAGAAACCGGTCAAAGGTGTTTTGCTGGGGCATGTAGGAGTTGCAGGTGCCCTGTGGGGTCGAAACGGCAAAGGCGTCGCCCGGAGGAGGGGGGTTTCCGGCGGCGGCGGCGGAGACTGTCGACGGGCGGGTCTGCGCCGCGACTGCTTCGGGCGGCACATAGGTGCACTTGGTGTTGAGCCACTTCGGCGTCTTCTCGTACAGGTCCCTGAACGAGAAAGGCAGGCGAATCGCATTAAAGCCCAGCAGCTTGATGCGGTACACGACGTTGGCAAAGTCCTGCGCCGTGGCGTCCCTGCCTCCCCACAGCCCGTCGGTCATCGTCGCGCCGGCGTCGAAGCCAAACCAGTTGAGGCCCATCAGGTAGACGGGCTTGCCGTCGACGCCGATGATCTTGCCGTCGAGGGTCGTCATGCGCCCGGGGGTGATGGAGGCGTCGCCGCTGCCGGGGGAGAAGGCGGAGGAGACGTTGGCGGGAGGAGGAGTGGATGTCGGAGCAGGAGTTGAGGTTGTCGTCGTTTCGTTGCTCGCGGCGGGGACACCCTCGAGCGGCAGCTCCAGCGCCGGCGGGGCCTCCAACGCCTCTGCCACCTCCGTCTCGAGCGCGCAGGCGCGCCCGTTGAGCTCGAGCGAGGTCGGGGCCCCCATCAAGAGGGACGAAGCGGAAGCGGAGGCGGAACCCGTCTCCGAAGCGGCAGCAGAGGAAGCCAACGAGTTCAGCAGAGAGGCTCCGGTCTCCTTGGAGAGTTCCAGGATCATCCCGAAGGAGGCCTGGCCCCCGTGGGGAGGGATCGCCTGCCAGTATCCGGGTGCCTGGCCCGAGATGGCCTGCGACGAGGAGCCGTTGTTCGAAGAAGCGGAGACGAGCGCGGTCTTCTCGAGGTTCCAAGCCTGGAGGACAGAGGAGTAGGAAGGCGAAGAAGAAGAATCGGGACCCGAGGAACCCTCCGAAACCAGCTTCACCTCCCAGGGCGTGGGCACCGCTGCCGCGCCGTCGTTGGTGACGGTGACGGCGAGGGAGACTGCCGGGTCGCCCGAGGCGAGCGTGGTCCAGGCCGGGGAGACGGTGACGAGGGCCGAGCAGGGAGGGAGGGCAGCAGCAGCAGCAGCAGCGCTTGAAGAAGAAGAAGAAGAAGAAGAGGAGGTCGAGGTCGAGGAGGTCGACGAAGTGTCGAGCTGCGCGCCGCCGTCGCCGCCGCCATTCCTCTTCCACGACGACGCAAAGCTTCTCTTGGCCGCGAGGACGCGCCCTCCGGTCGAGGGCTTCGTCTTCAGGCCCCCCGAAACGAGTCCCGGGATTTCGAGCGTCAGGGGCGAGGAGGGCTCGCCCGAGGGCGTGGAGAGGAGGAGCGGCTGCGATGGCGAAGAAGAGGTCTTCGATGCCGCTGCCGCGTTTGCTGCCGAGGTTGCGAAAACAAACGCGGCGAGCAGCGCCACGGAAGCAGCAGCAGCGCCTCTTCCCATGAGATTCGACGAGGACGCCTTCAAGACGCGCTTACGCGCAGCGGGCGAGGCCATTGTCGAGGGGGTAGGAGCGAGGATGCGGGAGGAAAGAAGAGGAGGAAACAAGGGAAAGAAAAAAAACTCGATTGAAGTCTTTTTCTCTCTTTTTTTCACTCTCGCAAGTCCTCTTTTCGCTCACGACGATTCTTGAAATCCACCGAGAGCGAGTGCAAAGGTCTTTAAGATCCCTCGAGAAGGAGGGACAGAGAAGAAAGAGTGCGGAAGGGGGGTAACCGCTCGCTTTTTGTTTTTGGTTTGGGGGTTCTTTCTCTCGTTTCGATGTGAAAAGAAGAAGAGGAAGCGAACGGATTTTCTTCTCTTTCACTTTCGTTTCAACATCGAAGGAAAACTATATCACACTCCGCGCGCTTCCCCCCTTTTTGGAAAGGCTTTCCGCGTTCGTTTCGTCCTCTCTCTTAGGACACATGCCTCTTGCGATGCGCGCGACGTGCTGCCGAGGTCAGATGGCGCCGCTGGCGCCCGGACGCACCCGGAGTCGGCTCGCTTTCTCAATGTCATCATCATCATCATCATCATCGTCATCGATGAAGAAGAAAACCTCGACCTCCTCGCTCCCTCCCCTTCCTCCACGCCGCAGCCCCAACAACAACAACAGCGTCGCCACGGCCACCACCACCTCCTCCTTCCAGACGGCCACAGAAGACGACCCCGCGACCACCACCACTCCTAATTTCAACTGGGCCCGGCAGTGGTACCCCTGCCTCTGCGCGGTGACGACCGATTTCTCAAAACCGCACGCCTGCCAGGTCCTCGGCCGCGACCTCGTTTTGTGGAAGGACAAAATATCTGGAGAGTGGCGCGCCAACGACGACGCGTGCCCTCACAGGTTGGCGCCGCTATCCGAGGGAAGGATCGAGGTCCGGGAAGGAAAGGGAGGAGGGGACTGCGAGTCCTGCGTCCTGGCTTGCGCTTATCACGGTGAGAAAGTTTTTTTTTCATTCATTCAAAATTCTCTTCTTTTTTTCCTCCCCATCTCTTTCTTTCATTTCTCTTCTCATCCCCCCACCCCACTCGCGCGCGCAACGAACCAAAAAAACTCACCTGAAACAACCAGGCTGGGAGTTCGACTCGAAGGGGGCCTGCGCCCGCATCCCGCAGGTGGAGGACGACCTTGCTGCGAAGGCCACGGCCCTGGCCTCGCCCCGCTGCCGGGTGCGCTCCTACCCCGTATGCGTCAAGGCCGGGCTGGTGTTCGTGTGGCCCGACGCGGATCCGGGGGCTGCGGAGAGGGCGGCGAGGGCTGCGCCTCCGCCCGTGCCGGCGGAGGTGGTCGCTCAAGTCGAGGAGAGCGGGTGGTGAGCCTTTCTTTTTTCTTTTTTCTTTTTTTTCTTCTCGAAACTTCATCTCTCTTTCGTGCGCGTTCTCTTCTCGCTCACTCACGCTCTCTCTTTAAGTCTATCATCTTCTCTCCAATTTTTAGGTACGTCCGCGACGTCGCCTACCCCTACGAGATCCTGCTGGAAAACCTCACGGACCCGAGGTGAGGAAGGAATTTTTCATTTTTTCTTATTTCTCTTCCGCGCGAGCGAGCTCGAGCGCGCTCTCTCTCTGGACCTCTGACCTCTTTCTCTTTCAAAATCGAAACGAACCCTTCTTTAGCCACCTCCCTGTCTCGCACCACGGCCTCGCCATGCTCCGCCGGGAGAACGCCAAGGTGAGAGACGAAGTAGAGAGAGAAGGAGAAGAAAGCTCTTCTTCGAACGAAATCTTCAAAAACGAAATCTCAACTTCTTCTTCCTTCTTCTCTCTCTCCCTCTTTCTCTCTCTCTCTTTTTCCGCCTTTCCCCTTCCCTTTCCAGCCCGTACCAATGACCCTCATCACCCCGGCCCCGGGAGCCCCGCCACCCGAGGGCTACCCGGCCCACCCGGCAGTCGACGTCGCCATGGCCTCGGTCCAGGCCCCTCCCCACGACCTCAGGCCGACGGCCAGGCTCGCGTGGGCCCCTCCCTCGTTCGTGAGGTACCGCTATTCGGCCGGCCCCTCGATCTACTCCACCAACCTCTACGCCACGCCCACGACCCCGGGTTCCGCGAGGGTCTTCCTGGCGGACGCGGCGTACCCGATGCCCGAGGGAGGGTTCGTCGACGTCTTCGACGGCGTCGTGAAGAAGAAAACGAAGACGAGCAGCGACGACGAAGAAGGAGAAGGAGAAAACGACGGAACGAAAACAACGACTTCAGAAAAGCTCGAGGCCGCCTCCCGCCCTTCGCCGCCCAAACTCCTCCTCCTCCAGCGCCTGATCCTGATGAAGGTGCTCTCCTGGTTCCCCTGGATCAGGCACTGGATGCAGGGCACGATCTTCGACGGCGACGGCATCTTGCTGGCGGGCCAGGCGAAGAGGATGGCGTCTCTCGAGGCGGCCGACGACAGCAAGAGGTGGCCGCAGCTCTACTTCATGCCTGGAAGCTGCGACGTGTTCGTGACGCAATTACGCAAATGGCTCGACAAGGAGGCAGGTGGGGGTCCCGCTTGGGCTCCAGGGGTGAAAGCCGCGAAGGGTTCCTCGGGCGCGGCAGCCTCGGCCTCGGCCGGTGCCGCGCCCCCTTCCCCGGGGTCGATCGAGGAAAGGAAGAAAGTTTTGGACAGGAAGGCGCAACACGTGCGGCTCTGCACAGTCTGCCAAAAGGGCGAAGCCCAGCTCCGGAGCACGAGGAATTTCTTTATTGGTTTAGTGGGACTAGCCCTGTTGGCGCTGGCGGCTGTCGTCGGCGGGGCGGCAGCCGGCTCCTCCTCCTCCTACTCCTCCTCCTCCGCCGCCGCCGCCGCCGCTTCTTCTTCTTCGAATCGCGCAGTCGCCGTCGCAGTCGCTTCCGGCTGTGTCTTCGTCGCGGCCCTCTCGGGAAAGATCGCGGCCTTTATCCATTCGGGGTTGCTTCCCAACTTTGGTTTCAGGGACTACGTGCACGCGCACAAGGACTAGAGAGGGCCAGAGAGAAAGAGAAAGAGAGAGACAGAGAAAAGTAGGGAGTGAAAAAATTTAAAATATTTCAGATCACAAGTTTTTTTCCTTCTTTTTTTCTTTCAAGTCTCTCTTTCTTGTTCTCTCGCTGTCTCTCTCTTTTTATATTATGAGCCCCTAACTCTCCATGAGCGAGTCTGTCCTTCTCTCTCTTTCGATGTTTTGACAAGAGAAAAGAAACACGCGGCGGAGAGGAAGGAAAAACCCAAGTTTTTCCAACAAGAGAAGAAAAAGACTAAAAAAAAAAACTCACCCTCAGTTGCAGCACATTTCAAAGAACAGGCAGCAGCACGCGCAGCTCAGCAGCCACGTCAGGCACCCCCCACCTTTCTGCTGCTGGCCCGGCGGCGGGGCCATCTGCCCCGGCGGCGGCGCGCCGTACGCCGGCGGAGGCTGCATCGGATACATTCCAGGCGGAGGCATCCCGGGCTGCTGTTGCCCTCCGTAGCCCTGAGGCGGGACGTAGTTGGGAGGAGGTCCCTGGGCGTACTTTGGGTCGTAGCCGCCCGGGTAGTAGGGGGCCGCGCCGGTGGTGGGGTAGCCTGTTGTGCGGAGTTTTTGAAGAGAAGAGTCGTTGGAGGGGGTGAGGTGGTGAGTGTTGAGGTTGAAGAAGTGGAAGAGGTCGAGAAGGTGCTTTGATGATTGGCGCCCTCTGCTTCTTCGCCCGAGCTCTCTCTTCCTCTCTCTCGCGAGCCCCTCTTTCGCTGTTTCGGACGCACCAGGCGGGGGCTGCGACATCGCGGGAGGTCGAGCGGCTCGAAGCGGAGAGCGAGAAGGCGCGAGAAGGGGGCGGAAAAAACGGTCACGGGAAAAACCTCGAGATGCCTCTTCGGGAGTCGAAAAAATGAAGCTTCGTCGAACCGACTCGTTCTACTTTTCTTCGAGCTCGACTTTTTTTTCCTTCGGCCTTTTTCTTTGCAAAACAACTCGACAACTCATCGTTCAAGCGCGCGCACGCGCTCCTCTCTCGCTCTCTCGCTCGCTTGATCGCTCCACCATGCGCATCGCCGCATCGACTTTGAGGGCGCCGCACCAGCAGCAGCAGCAGCGTGCCGCCGGCAGCAGCAGCGATGGAGCTGCCCTCCCTCTTCGCTCGAGCAGAAAGGTCGGCAACGCCGCTGCTTCCATCATCGACCGGCGCCGCGCCAGGTGCGTTGCCGGATATTTTTAATCTTGATTTCCATCTCGTAGCATCGCCACGGTCGGTTCTTTGAGCTCTATGGAGGAAAACGCGCGATCAACCTCCAAAAAGCTGGTCTCGAGCCGCGGCTTTCTGATGTCGTTTCGATCGATTGGCCAGCGTCGACTCTCGTTCAAGTTTTTCTATCTTTTCCGTTTTCTTTTTTCAACCTAACTTCTTCTCGACCTAAGCAAACAACTCCCCCCAAACAAACAACCCGCAGGCCCGCCCTTGCCGCCGCCGCGCCCCGGATAGTCAACGGAGCAGCAGCAATGGACCGCATGACGGCCCGCGCGGCGCCCACCGCGACGCTCGCGGCGCCCTCCGCGTCCCTCGACGACGCCCTCGACGCCGACGCCGACGACGACGGCTTCTACTCCACCTCCGACTCCGCCGCTGCTTCCGCCAACACCGCCACCCCGCTGGTCGTCCACGAGGCCCAGTACCCGGACCACGACCTCGACGTGCAGGTGACCAGGCTGAAAACAAAGTCAGGAACCGGAATCAAGACGACCACCACCGTCTCGATCTCGCCAACGCCGGGGACGGCCCCACCTCCTTCTTCCCTGCTGGTCCACTGGGGCAGCGACGGCTTCGCGGTGCTGCCCGACCCAGGGTGCTGGCCCCCGAACTCCAAGCAGGCCGGGGAGGCGGCGGTGCAGACCCCGCTGGGCGATTCGGGGATCAAAGTCGTCTTCGAGAGCGACGGAATTCCTCCGCCGCCGTCGTTCCTCTTCGTGCTCCACGACGCTGAGGCGGGAACGTGGGCCAACGACCAGGGGCGCGACTTCCGCATCCCTCTGTCGGAACCTTCCACGGAGGGCCTGCTGGCGCGCGTCCTGGGCGCGGAGGGCAACCCCAACGGCACCTGGTCCCTCTTCAACCGCTTCGCTCTGGCCGCCGACCTGCTCCCGGAGGCAGAGGCCATGGGCTCTCGCGGGATCGCCGTCATCCTGGCCTGGCTGCGCCTGTCGGCGATCCGCGTGCTGCCGTGGTACGGCGGGACCTGCTACCAGTCCAAGGACGCCGCGCACATCCAGCAGCGGCTCGCCGAGCGCGTCGCGGCGCTTCTGCAGGAACATGGAGAGGGGAAGCCGTCGCCGCTCGACGGGGAGGCGCGGTCGCTGGCGCGTGCCGCCTTGGCCCTGCTCCCTCGCGGCGGCGGCGGCGGCGACGACATCAGGATGGGCATCCTGCACATCATGCGCGACCACGGCATCCGCGAGGGCCACCGCCCCGGGATCGACGAGCCTTTCCTGGAGCAGTGGCACCAGAAGCTCCACACCAACACGACCCCGGAAGACGTCTCGATCTGCGAGGCTTACTTATGCTTCCTGAGGGAGTCCGGTGGGGACGAAGGGGTCTTCTGGAGGGTGCTGTGGGAGGCAGGGAGGGTCACTCGCGAAGACCTCGCGACGATGGACCACCCGATCCGCAACGCTCCGAAATTCATGCCCCATCTCATCCCAGCCTTCGAGCACTACCTCTGGATCCTGAAGACGACGCACGCGGGCGCCGACCTGGACACGTCGTTCGCGATGGCTCGAGGCTCCATCGACGGAGGCCTGGCCTGGAACGTCGAGGACCTTTTGAACAACAGGAACGAGTGGTGGGCTCCTGGAAAAGTCGTCGAGATCAGGGAGGGGCTCCGAGGGAGCTGGACTCGCCCGGGAGCTCCTCGAGACGTCGCGATGCTCGACATCGCCCTGGACAACTTTCTGAGGCTTTCCGTCGAGCGCATGGACTGGAACGCGATGTCCGGCGACGACCTGTGCGGCCTCGCCGTGCTGCTGCTGCGCAACGCGACGATCGGGGGGCCCCGGGACTCGGAGGACCTGTTCCAGTGCCGGTCGCTGTGGGAGCGAGTCGCCGAGAGCGCGAAAAGCTCTTCGGCCGAGAACGGCGGCTCTTGGTCTGCCGAGGCCGCCAAGCTCGTGCTGAGCGCCAGCCAGCGCACGTCGCTGGCCCTGGCCGCCCACGCCGACCGCGTCGTCTCGCTGACGCAGCCCGTGGCCGACGCCTTCCTGGACAAAATCGGCAAAGACAAGATCGACCCTGCTTACATCGCCAATTTCGGCGAGGAGGTCGTCCGCGGCTCGCCGAGCTTTGTGCTTTCCGGGTTGCTGCGCGCGATCGACGCCAAGGCGCGCGAGGCGGCCGGGGCCGGCAGCTGGGAGATCGTGGCCGCCCCTCCCGCGGCCAGCAGCAGCGCCGACGGCGCCATCGTCGGCGTGATCCGGTCGCTGGGTTCCCTGGCCGAGATCGCCGGCGACGATCTCTCGAAAACGCCGACGGTCGTCGTCGCTGCGGCCGTCGGCGGCAACGAGGACATCCCGCTGGGCGTCGTCGCGGTCCTGACCAGCTCGGTCGCCGACGCGCTGTCGCACGTGGCACTGCGGGCGAGGGCGCAGGGCGTGCTGCTGGCGACGTGCTTCGACGAGCAGGCGCTGGCCGCGCTGGCCGGGTCGGAAGGGAAGAGGGCGGCGCTGAAAGTGAGCGCGGCAGGCGAGGTGACGGCGGCGCTGGCCGAAAACGACTCCAAGGCTTCTTCTTCTTCTGCGGCTGCTGCTTCTTCTTCTTCCACGACAAAGGCCTCGCTGGAGCTTCCCAAACCCGCCAAGACCAAGGAGTGGGTCCTATCGGAGGAGGAATACTCGGCCAAGGGCGCGCCCGTCGGTGGGAAAGCGGCAAACCTTGCCACGCTCCGGACAAAGTTGTCAAAAACAACTTCTTCGAGCTCCAGTTCCCCTTCCATCCGCATACCCAACTCCGTGGCCCTGCCTCACGGAACCTTCGAGCGGCTGCTTGCCGAGCCCGTCAACGCCGCCCTGGCCAAGGACGTCGCCAAATGGCAGGCGGAAGCAGACAAGGCAGCGACCTCTGCCGCCCTGCCCCTGCCGGCAGAGGCGCTCGCCGCTCTGCGCGGTGCCGTCCGCCGCCGCCTGCGCCCGACCCCCGAGGTCTCCTCCGCCCTCGCCGCCAAGGCGACCGCGGCGGGCCTGATCCCTTCCGCTTCGGTGTGGGAGTTCTCCAAATCGGACTGCAGCGACGCGTCGCCGGAGCTCAGGCGGGCCTGGAAGGCTATTTCCGCGGTCTTCGCCTCCAAGTGGACCGACCGCGCATGGCTCGCCCGCCGCGCCGCCGGCGTCGTCGGAGGGGACTCGAGCCTGTTCATGGGCGTGCTCGTCCAGGAAGTTGTCCCAGCCGCCTACGCCTTCGTGCTGCACACGTCTGACCCCACCGCGAAGGCCGAGGAGGTCGAAGAAGGGACCGTCTACGGAGAGGTGGTCGTCGGGGCCGGGGACGCCTTGGTCGGCGCGGCGCCGGGACGCGCCGCGGCGTTCCGGAGCAGCTCCGAGAAGAACGGGAAGGGCGGCGTCACCACCCTCGCCCTCCCCTCCAAGCGCCTGGGCTGGTTCGTCGCCGACCCTGCGGCCCCCGGACTCATCGCCCGCTCCGACTCCAACGGCGAGGACCTGGGTGCGTTCTCCGGGGCAGGGCTGCATGACTCGGTGACGCTTAGCCCTCTCGCGACGAGGACGCTCGACTACTCCGGAGAAAGAATCGTCTTCGATGCCGGGTTCCGCGAGGAGGTGTTTGCGAAGCTGGGCGAGGTGGGGAGGGCCGTGAAGGAGGCGATGGGGGGCGAGGAGGACCAGGACGTGGAGGGGGTGGTGGCGGCGGACGGGAGCGTGAGCTGCGTCCAGGCGAGGCCGCAGATTGTTTGAGGGGAAAAAAAAATCGACGTGTTTTTTTTTTTTTGCGTTTTTTCTATTTCGATTTCGAGTTCTTCTTCTTCTTCTTCTTCTTTTTGTCCGATAGTTTTTTTTTTTGAGTTTCGACGATTTGTTACCTTTGATAGAGTCTCCCTTTTTGAGGGGGAGAGTGAGTGAGAAGATGGAGAGAGAGAGACAAAGAAAGGGGGGCGAGTCTGAGAGAGAGAGTGAAAGAGCAACAAAAGAAGCAAACAAGGGTTGACAAACACAAAGACAGACATTGAAAAAAGAAATAAAAAGTTTCTTCTCTCTCTCCTTTTCTTTCTCTTCCTCTTTCTACACTCCTCCCCGCGCCAAACAAAAACATAAGCTCCTTGCGCGCGCTCTCTCTCTCTCTCTCTCTCTGAACAACATTGCGTCGTGAACAAAAACAAAAACAAAAAGATGGAAAACAAAACTCTTCTTCTTTCTCCTTCTCCTTCTTTTTTCCTCCCTTCTCCTTCTTTTTTCCTCCCTTCTCCTTCACTCCTCGTTCTCCTTCTTCGTGTGCCCCTGCTTCTTCGCGTCGCGGTTGCGGACCGCCGCGGAGTCCTCCGCGCCCCTGGGTTGCACCAGCTCGTCCCAGTGCGACGGCTTCAGGGCCGCGGGCTTGCCCGGGGTGCGGCCCTCGTGGGGCAGGGGAGGGGACGCGGGGGCGCCCTTGAGCGCAGCGTCGCGAGAGGGAGGAGACGACATTTTTTTTCTTCTTCTGTCTTTTTTCTTTCTTTCTTTCTACTTGTTTCGTGCTCTCTCTCTTTCTTCAAAGAAGCGAGGAGAGAGAGCGAGGGAGCGGCGAGAGGGTCTCTCTCCCGGGCTGGGTGGTGGCGGGAGAGAGAAAGAGAGAGAGAGAAGAGAGAGTGGTGGAAGGTCTGCAGTTTGGAAAAAGGGCGACGAGCGAGCGACGAGTCTGAAAGCTGAAAGCTGTTTTTTTTTTTTTTTTTTTTTTGCGTCCTCTTCTCTTTCAACTCAACTCCTCGAAGCTCCTCCCCTCCGCTCCCCTCTTCTTCTTTCTTTTTTCTTTTCTTCGAGCCCTCGACTGTGCTTTATTTCTTTTTTTCCCCTTCAAACGGAGCAGCAGCAGGGTTTTTTCTTTTTTTTCCTCTCCAACAGCGCGTGCCCCCCCCCCCTCCCTCTCCCCTTCCCTGCACCCTCTTTTCCTCTTCTCGCGCGAGCCTCGCAGCGCGCTCTCGCCGTCGCCGTCGCGCCCCGCGAGGAGGAAAGAGATCGCAAGGAGCGCAAGGGCCCCTCGCGCGCGCGCACGAAAAAAAAGAGCCGTTGTCATTTCTGAGTCGGTCTCTTCTTCTTGCATTCGACGCTGAAAAGCAAGAGCGAGAGAGCAAAAAGCGACGAGAGAAAGAAGTCGACGACGCCGAGAACAAGCAAGCAAGGCCGTCATCTTGAATCGACGATATGGCCGCGGTTTCAGTTACCTCGGTCAGAGTCCTCGACAACCCGGCGCCCTTTACGAATCCGCTGCAGTTTGAGATCCAGTACGAGTGCCTCTACCCGCTGAAGCATGGTGCGTTTGCGAGAGCAAGTGTTGATGGAAGAGAATGTTTTTCTTTTGTTGAGAGAAAGACGGCGTCGCGATTTTCGAAAATGTCTGAACTCTTGCTTTGGATTGCTTGCTCTTTTACATTCCACCTGCTCGTGGCCCTTGTGCCTCTTTTCGATGCATCAGTCGAGAGAGGCGATCGACGCCGTCGACATCGTGCAGAGAATTGGGACATTGAAGAAAACAGCAGAGGCTGAGAAGAGAGATTTCGAAATTCCCCCTTTGCTCGCCGTTTCTTCTTCTTCTTCATCGTCTTCATCAACAGCTCCTTTGGCTCTCGCTCACCACCTCCTCTCCACCTCGACCTCTCCCTTTTTTAAAAAAAAAATCAACAACCAACCAGACCTCGAGTGGAAGCTCACCTACGTCGGCTCGGCCGAGTCCGAGAAGTACGACCAGGTCCTCGACTCGGTGCTGGTCGGGCCCGTGTTCCCTGGGCAGTACCGCTTCGTGTTCCAGGTGAGAGGAGAAGGAGAGAAGGAGAGAGAGAGAGAAGGAGAGAGAGAGAGAGAGAGAGAGAGTTTCCTCCCTTCTTCAAATTCTTCGTTCCACGCTCTCTCTCTCTCTCACTCACCCACCTCTTCTTCTCCCCCCCTTCTCTTCTCCAACAGGCCGACCCCCCGGACCCTGCCAAGCTCCCCTCCGACGACGTCATCGGCGTCACCGTCCTGCTGCTGACCTGCTCCTACCAGGGCGCGGAGTTCCTCCGAGTGGGTTACTACGTCAACAACGAGTACCTCGACCCGGAGCTCAGAGAGATGGACCCGCCGCCCAAGCCGCCGCGGTTCGACCAGCTGTCGCGGTCGATCCTGGCCGACAAGCCCAGGGTGACGCGGTTCCCGGTGGCGTTCGACCCGGTGGAGGACGCGGAGGCGGCGGCGGCGCAGGCGGCGGCGCAGGCTGCTGCCCAGGCGGCGGCGGAGAACGAGGCGGCGGCTTTTGAGCAGGCGGCCGAGGACGAGGCCGCAGCGGCGATGGGAGGGGAGATGATGACGGAGGGAGGCGGCGCAGCAGGGGCCGCCACGACAACAGCAGGAGACTGCGGCGGCGGCGGAGCTTCTGCTCCTGCTGCGCCTCCTGCCTTCGGAGCTGCTCCTTCTTCCACCCACGTCGCGCTCTCCGCCGCGGCGGCGCCGCCGCAGCCGCAGGCCGGCGGCACCGGCGTCTCGTCGTCGGCAGTGGGCGTCGGAGGGGCCGTGCCCGGCTTCGCGCCGCTGGCGCCCCCGCCCCCGGCGCACCAGCTGGCGTTCGGGGCCTCGACGGCGGGTGCTGCGACGGCAGCCACCGGCGGGGACGAAATGCAAGCTTGAAAAGAGAGAGTGAGAGAAGAGACAGAGAGAGAGAGGAACTCGAAAAACAACAACAAATGCACCACTTTTTGACCTTTTACTTCTTTTTTTCCCCCCTCTCCCCCCACCCACCACCACAACTGCAAAAAAATGAATCAAATTAGTGTTTTTTTCCTTTTTTATCAAGTTCAGTGTCGTGTGTGTCGATTTACAGTTTTTTTGGGGAGGGGAGCAAGAAGAAACGCAAAAAGCGAGGAAAAAAAGTCAAACAGCAACAGGCAAGGCTGCAGCAGCAGCAGCAGCAGGAGCAGCAGCAGCAGCAGCGGCAGGAATTGCCGTCGCCGTCGCCTTCCCGCTCGCCACCACTCCGCCCGACAGCCACCCGGGCTCCAGCACTCCCTCCATCGTCAGCACCGCGGCCCTCTTCGAAGGCAACAAAAACAAGAACTCTCTGTCCCCCACCGAAATGGCGTCGCCGGAGGCCAAGCGAGCGATAGCTGTCGCGGAAGTGGCTTGGCTGCGTTTCTTGTCCTTTGCTCCTGCTCCTTCTTCGCCTTCGTCGTCGTCATTGCCTTCTCCTTCCGGGGGCTTGAGGTTGACGCCGTTGAGCAGCACGCCGTTTTTGCTGAGGACGACGAGCTCCCAGCAGCCTAGGAGATTGAATGAACGAGAGTTGGAGAGAGAAAGAGAGAAAAGAGAGAAAAGAAAAGAGGTCGAGGTCGAGGTCGAGGTGAGCGAGAAAAAAAAACGAAGAAACAAGTCGGTTCTCCTTCTTTTTCGTCTCTCTCCTTCTTAAACTCACCCTGCCCAAAGTTGAACCTGATCCGGGCGTGCTGCCTCGATATGTTCCTGTTGTCGCCTTTGGGATTGTTGGAGAGGGAGAGAGAAAGAGAAGGGAAGAGGTTTTGAGGTTGAAGAGGTTGCGGAAGAGATCGAGGTCGTTTTTCACCTTCTCTTTCGATCAATCAAAGCCCCTTTCCGTGCATTTCCCTTCTCTCCCTCCCTCTCTATCTCTCTCCTCTTTTCCCGCCTCCCACCTCCTCTCCACTCTCCGCTCTCTCAGCTCGCACCTGTGATCACGACGTCGGCCTCGCCGTTGCGCGACCGCCGCCCCAGCGACACGTCAAGCGAGCGCACGAAGAACTCGTCGACCTGCCGCCCGTCGCTCATCTCGTGGATGCCGCGGCCGCGCAGCACCGCGAAGGCGCAGCGGCGCAGGCGCGGGTCCGAGGGGTGGACGACGAGGAGCGGCGCCGCAGCATGGGCAGGGGCGGGGACAGGAGGGGCCGGGTCGCCTGCGGACGCCTCCGAGACCGGGAGGGTCATCTCAAGGGAGCAGTTTTTTTTTTTTTTTGAAAATTTCGAAAGTGGCTTCAAACTCAAAAAACCGACGAAGGAAAGCTAGCGTCGCTTTTTTTTCCATTCCAATGCTCGCTCCACGGCACGCCTCGCCGCGCCCTCGAGCCAAGCTCGACTTCCTGAATCCCAATCGTGCAAGGTCCCGGAGACCAATCCCTGCCCTCACATGCGCCGGGATCTTCAATCGGCGGTCGGGGAAGGCCGAGAGCGCTGAATCTCCATCGACGTCGTCGTCATCAAAGCCGCCGCCGCCGCCGACGCCAGCGACCTCAACCTCCTCAACCTCTTCGCTGCCTCCTGCCTCCGTCCGCAGCGCTCCCCCGCCGGCCCTCTCCCGCAGGCAGGAGCGCGAGCTCCGCGCCGCCGTCGCCAGGAGGGACGCCAAGGCGGGCCCCATCATCGTCCAGGTGCGCGTCTCGAAGGGGGACACTGTCGAGTCTCTCGCGAAAAGGACGGGCCTTCCCGCCGAGAAGATTGCCGCCGCCGCTCAGGCTCAGGCCGCCGGAGGAGGAGGAGGCAAACAACAGCAGCAGCAGCAGCAGCAGCAGCAGCAGCAAGAAGACCCCCTCCCCCTCGTCCCGGGCACCGTGCTCGAGTTCGAGTCCCCCTTCGTCATCACCCCGGAGGTCACCGCCGCCGTGCTCCAGCTCGAGGAGATTTCCAAGAACGAGAAGCTGACGAAGGCGATGGTAGACAAGCAGCGAGACGAGCTGGTTGGGATGCTGCGAGACCACGACCGAGCTCTGGGCGTCGAAGCCGCGGCGGCCTCCGCGAGAAGTAATTCCACCTTCAACCGCGCGATGGGCACGGCGCTGGACGTGCTGCTGCTGTTCGCGTCCGTTTCCGCGGTGGTGGTCGCCGCGGCCGCGTCGCTGGGGGTGGCGGCGGCGGTGAGGAGGCGGCGCGCGGGGAGGAGGACGGCGAGGGAGGAGGAAGCGAGAGCGAGAGGTGGAGGAAAAGAAGAGGGAGAAAAAGAAAAAGAGAAGAACAAGAAAATGGACTGGAGCCGCGTCGTGGCCGAGACGGGCCGAGCAGCAGAAGAAGAAGAGCACCAGGAAGAAGCGCAAGACCCCGACGCGCCCCCACCGGTGCCCCGGTGGGTCCTAGGAAAAGCAGTCTGGCGGGTGCGAATGGCCAGCGGCGTCGCCGAGGCGGCGGTGCCCCTGCCGCGGAGGAGAAAAAGCTCGAGTCCTGCCTCTTTCCCTCCTTCCCCTCCTCCGCCGCCGGATTTCGTTTGGCTGGCCTTCGAGGAGGAGCAGGACGCCGAGGCGTGGGCCCGGTGGCTGACGGCCCCCGGGGGGCCCCTGGCGGATCCCCCTTCTTCGAAGTCTTCGTCGAAATCTTCTTCAAATTCTTCAAACCTGCCCGCGGCCACCGTCATCCGCGCCGCGCCCGAGCAGCTCCACGGCGCCGCGAAAGAAGCAGGCCGCGCCCTGGCCTTCATTCCGAAAGGAGCCTTCCGTCCCTTGCCGCGCCCAGGCGACCCGCAGCGCGGCGTGCTGGTCCAGCTCGCGAAGGCGGCGCACCCCCAGCGCTGCGGCATCGACCTTCTCGCGCCGAAAGAAAAAGCGGCCGCCGTGGAGGCCGCGAGGCTTAGCGGGTGGTCCAGCACGACGAGCGGGGGCGCCTCGGAGGTCGCGGAGGAGTACGAGAGGACAATGGCGAGGCTGGAGAGGGAGGAAAGAGAGAAAGAAGAAGGAAAGGAAGGAGAAACGATCGAGGTCGAGGTTCAGGTCAAGAAAGAAGAAGGAATGGCGACGGCGACGACGGCGACGGAAGAAGAAGAAGAAGAGGAAGAAGAAACAACACTTCCCTCCCTCCCGGTCATCCCCACCACGGTCAACATGGCCGACCTCAAAAAGATCCGCGCCGCTGCCCGCGGGGAGACGGAGACGCAGCGCAGGATCAGGGCGGGGGAGCAGTCCGCCTCTGCCGCCGCCGCCGAGCAAGCCGCCGCCGCCGCTGCCAAGAGCTCCGGTTCCTCCTCCAATTCCTCCTCCTCTCCCGAGCCCACCTTCGCCGCCGTGCTCGTCGGGCACGTCGGGGAGAGGTTCTGGTACCGTGCCCCCGCGGTCAGGGAAGACCCTTCGAGGGGATCCTTCGCCGTGCCGCTGATGGACCTGGCCA
>Ga0210003_1001625_pt1 | contig 19618 bp, 18 predicted proteins | sample LantaG_FD_182804 | JGI IMG/M metagenome (GOLD analysis project Ga0210003, IMG submission 182804) | Deep subsurface microbial communities from Baltic Sea to uncover new lineages of life (NeLLi) - Landsort_02402 metaG (SPAdes) (version 2) | ecosystem: Environmental > Aquatic > Marine > Oceanic >... | reverse complement strand
ATAACGTCATCCGCCAAGGTAGAGGGGTTCCGGCTGTTCCTTTAGTTATTCTTGGTATAATGCCATAAAAAAGTAAGTATGTGAATATTGCAGTTTGGCTGCGCTAATTGTCAGATTATAAGAGAGTTAATCAAAATATTAAGCCATTTTCCCACCTTAAAGAAGGGCATTTTCTGTCCACACAATGGGGAGGGGCTCACTATTAGTGGCCCATCGCAATAATGAGCACCTGAGTTGACGAAAAAAGGGACATCGCATAAGTTCCTCAATATAACCAAATCCAAAAAAAAAGGAGGAACGAAGGATGTCCATATCAGTATTTTATCATGGACTTGGACTTTATGGGTATCATCACTTAAGGTCACACTATTACAAGGGCGCTATTTATTTAAAAGTGGTTCGCAACAAAAAACGTTGTGGCGCCTGTGGTTCCTGGGAGTCGATGAGGTCAGCGTTAGACTTGGGCACAGATACCTGACAACGGTGGTGGATATTGAAACGGGCCGTGTGTGGTCTATGTGGGAGAAGGCCGTCGTGTCGAGGAGAGCCTTGCGCCCTTTTTTAAGCGTCTTAAACGAATCGGAGTAAGACCCCAAAAGCCATCGCCATGGATATGTGGAAACCCTATGCCAAGACTGTCAGGCTCTATTATCGAGGGTTTGCCCTGGTCTATGATGTGTTCCACATCCTGGCTGATTACTCCCGGACTCTCAATGAGATCCGGGTGGACGAATACAACAGACTTGAGGGCAGTCAAGAGGGACGGCTCATCAAAGGCTCTCGATATCTGCTGTTGAAAGGACAAGAAAAACTCTCTTCTCCAGCGCAGGAGAAGCTCATGCATCTCCTGCGTATCAATCGATCCATTTACATTGCCTATATTCTCAAGGAAAAACTTCGAAAACTCTGGAAGCAGCCTTCTCGCCAGCAGGCAAAGCGATTCCTTTATGACTTATATGCATTCATGGAAAAGGACGTGAAAAAACTGCATAAGGAAGCCATCGTGTGGGATTGTCATAATGATTTGGAATACCGCGTTCTTTATGAAGGGCTTGATATTGGGGAACGTTTGCCTGGAGGACATGTAGATATTAAACGACTTAAGGAAGGTGGAGTTGATGTCCAGGTGGTAGCCTTATTTATCCAGAATTATCTATATCCTAATAAGAGTGCTTGGCAGGCTTTTAAGTTACTGAGGGCAAGGAAGAAGGCTATTGATAAAAACTCGGATTCTGTAGAGTTAGCCCGCACTGGCTCCGATGTTGAACGCATTGTATCAGAAGGAAAAATTGCATTGCCACTTGCCATCGAAAGAGGTCATGCCATTGAAGATAGTCTGGAATTACTACGGAAGTTCCATGAACTGGGAGTCTCATTCCTGACTCTTACCCATAATGTAAGTCATGGATGGGCAGATTCAAGTAAGGGACCACCCAAATGGAATGGTTTGAATGAATTAGGCCACAAATTTATAAAAGAGATGAACAGGATCGGGATGGTCATCGATGTCTCCTATGTTTCAGATAAAACTTTTTATGATGTGATTAAGATAAGTGAAAATTGCTGGGGTGGATCATGTCGGTCTTGGAGCAGATATGTATCCACGTACCCCTTTACCTGTGGGAATCCATGGAGTCCATGATTATCCCAATATCACCAGCGGTCTGAGGAAGCGGGGATATTCTGATGAGGAGATCAAAAAGATTATGGGGGGCACCTTCTTTAGAATCTGGAAGCAGGTTACTAAGTAGCCTATCTGCTTTTTCTAAAGCCAACTCCTTATTCAATTTCCTCAGGTGTACAGTGGTCTATACATTCAAAAGGGATCCCCAATTCCTCGGCAACCGCCTTCAATTCTGCAAGATGATCACCCAGCGCTGTCATGGGATGATTAGTATTAAGGCTCCATTCTACCCGGCCGCAAAGTTTTATATACCAGTGGGGCCAATCCGCACTGCAATTCTGGGACCGTTCTCTCCATTGTTCTTCAGTAGGGACATCAGTGACTCCTCTTCCAGCGGCTAAGTAGAGCTGATGGTTGCTATAGGAAAAACGGGCCCAAGTGATTACTCCGGGAATTCGTACTACAACTGAGCAAGTTCCTCCTCCTTGTTTAAAATACATGTAGGTCTGACGTTCCGACCAGGCGCCTTTTAAGGAATCATGACTTCCGTGGGCAAAGTAAGGAGCAAGTGCTCCGGAATTGACAAACCAGTACAGCCCCTTGTCAGAATCCCAATAGCGAAAGTCACTGAAACCCACAGGATCCCCATTGTTGAGGAGTTTCAAAACCTGCATGGTGATGGCAGCTCCATCATCGGCCTCAGTAGCTACTACAACGGTTTCATTATCAGATTCCGGCCTTAACCTGTTATTTATAATTCCCAAGGACAGATCCGTCGCCGGATAATGCTCGATCCAGTCCAGTTGATCCTGAACTCCCAAAAAGTCAAGACCGAACTGCTTTTTGAGCTCAAGAAGAGCAAAATATACTTTCATCTGGAAGAGGACCATATCCTTCGTTAAATTTTTGACGGGGTCAGTTCCCATCTGAATATCCATTCCTTTCTCTATTAAGAAATTAAGAGCATCTTCGGCTTTTTTATCTGGGATTTTCTCTGCCATCTTTAAAAGCCTCAATCCATCGAATCCTTCTCTAGCAACGCCGAAATATCTTAAAAAATCTGCTTCAGAAATCTTATTCCACATCTCCATGGACCGAGGACCGATAGCTCCATAGATAGAACCTTTCAGTTGGTTGACAACCCGTTTGGCTTTTTCTCTATGAGAATCAGTGATTGTGACATTTATGGGATCAGGCAAAAAAGGTCGATAACTTCTTTTGTTGAGGAAACTGTCAAGAGCATCGGAGTAAACATCGTGGTCCTCAAAATTTTCAATGAAGAGACGGTCCGTCTTTATGCCAACATGTGCGGTGCCTGCGACAGCAGCCAACAGACCAACGGCTCCAGGATAGTTGGGAATAGCACTGCCCAGCATAAGTTTAGGAATATCTTTAGGAAGCTGCCACATGGGAGTGACCGAAAAATCCGGATACGACCAGCCAGCTATAAAATTGATAAACCGATCGCCTTTAGCTTTTTTAATGACCTTTATGCCCTCAGCAACGCTGGCAATGGGGTTATCCGGATTGAGAACATTCGCCTGCCAACCGCATTGCTTGATGACCTTAGTAATATTTTCGAGTTGAGACTGAGCCACAGGCCAAATCTGCTCATTAGGCTCTTCTCGACTGTCTAAGGGAAGGAATATATCGACGATTTTGTTCATAAAAGACCTCCACGGATGAATTTTTTGAGTTGTTTTAAGTTTTTCATTATATCTGGAAATTCACGACCAAAAAGATCATGACATTGTTTATAAGCTGCGAATAGTTTATCATAGATAGCCTTAGCGTTTTTATCTGGCAAATAGGTCTTGATAGGCGGTTTGGTCATCGATGAAATAGCCTTTTCGAAAGAATCAAATCCTCCATTTTCAGGACCTGCAGCCAATGCACCTAAAATCGCAGCGCCTAAAGCTACAGCCTGTTTTGATGCTGCCACTTTAAAGGGAAGCCCGGTAATATCAGCATAAATTTGAATAATCAAAGGATCCTTTACCAGACCTCCACAGATGACCAGTTCTTTGACAGGAATTCCTGCCTCTTTGAGGGTGTTAAGGATGATTCTTGTACCAAAGGCTGTGCCTTCGATAAGAGCCCGGTATACTTCTTCGGGTTTTGTATCCAACATAAACCCGATGATTGATCCTGTCAGGTGAGCATTCATTAGGATACTCCGGTTTCCATTCATCCAGTCAAGAGCGATAAGACCCGATTCACCTGGCTTAAGGAGAGAGGCTTTTTCTGATATTTTTTGAAAAGGTTCACCCTCTGGTTCCAGAAAATCCATAGCAAACCAGGCAAATATATCACCTACGGCTGATTGTCCGGATTCATATCCATAGAAACCGGGGATGATTCCATCTTTAACCACACCTGCATACCCTTTAAAGAAATGAAGCTTTTTGGAAAGAACCATGTGGCAAGAGGAAGTTCCCATGATAATACTTATCGGTCCTTCATCGGAAACTCTCATCCCAGGAACTCCGCTGTGAGCGTCTATTGTAGTTGCCGATACAGATGTTCCTTCCTGGAGACCAGTCCGAGCTGCAAATGATTCAGAAATTCCTCCTACTCGTTGTCCTGGGTAAACAATGTTCTTCAGCCACTTTTCGTCTAAATTTTTAAGCTTAGGGTCTAGAGCCTGATAAAATTCTTTGGAGGGGAATCCTGATTCTGCATTCCAAAGGCCTTTATATCCGGCTACACAAGCGTTACGGCAGAATTTTCCGGTCATTTGATAGACCAACCAATCACCACCGTCTATGATGATATCCGTGTTTTCATATATCTCTGGGGCTTTATTGACGATCTCCCAACTCTTTGGGAGCATCCACTCGCTTGAGATAATGCCGCTGTAATATTTAAGGAAAGGTTCTTTCCTTTCATGAGCAATTTGATTAATTTTATCAGCTTCTGGCTGTGCAGCATGATGTTTCCACAGTTTCACCCAGGCATGAGGATTATTCCGGAATTTACCAATTTTCATCATAGGTGTTCCATCTTTTTTTATAGGAAGTATGGTACATGCTGTGAAATCGACGCCAATACCTATGATTTCACGAGCTTGGATGTGTTGGAGAACCTTAGATATAGCGATAGTGCAGGACTCTATGTAATCTTGGGGATGCTGTAATGCAAACTCATGCGGCAAAGGCTCGTTGTTGCCAGGCAAGTTTTTGGTGATGACGCCGTGTTCGTAAACTTGTACAGCTTCAATAACTTCATCACCTGTAGCGCAATCAACAGCCAATGCGCGAACTGATGTCGTGCCGAAATCAAGTCCCAAAGCATACTTAGACATGGTGAAATTCTCCTTTCATAAATGAGCTCATAAAGCCTTCTTGGAGAAGAGTAGTAAAAATTTATGGTCAGTAAACAAACTCATTATTTATCATATTTTTTTTAGAATTCTTTCTTGACAAAACGTATCATTAAATTATATGTATATCATAGAACAAATGATTGTGCTAAACGTTTTTTCAATAATCTAAATTTCGTTAAAAAAATGAGCATAAAAGAAATGCAAAAATTAACGGGTTATTCCTATTCGACAATTTCAAGGGTTCTAACCGGCAAGGCCAAAGAATTCAGAATTTCAGATGAAACTGCTCGAGTGATAATCGAAGCCGCAGAAAAATTGAACTATCGTCCAAATATTTTAGCGCGCAGCTTAAGATTAAAAAAATCAACGACCATCGGCCTCATCGTCCCGGATATCCAGAATCCCTTTTTTGGAGAACTGGCCTCTCGAATAGAAAGATTACTTCGGCAATATGACTACAGCCTCATTTTGTGTAATGCCAACGAGATACCTGAAAATGAAGAATTCTATCTCAAAGTTCTACTAGACAGGCAAGTTGATGGCATCATCATCGCGCCGATTCATACTCAGGAATGGGATTATCTAGAAAGTATAAGAAAAGAGACAACAGTTATCTTAATTGACAGAATATTCTATGAGACTGAGCTTCCGTGGGTGACAAGTGATAATACCCTTGCTGCTGAAGCGGTAATCACCGAATTAATTAAGCTAGGCTACAATCGTATTGCTTACCTTGGTGGAACTCCGGAGAGCTATATCAATGCCGTTCGTTTTCAGGGTTATCAAAATGCCATGAAAAAGCATTCTCTACCTGTCGATGACAACATTGTTCTTTTTAAAGGATACTCGAACGAGGCCGGAGAAGAGATGATGCAAAAACTGTTGGATAAAGAGCCTGATATAAATACGGTTTTCTGTGTAAACAACCTCATCTTTTTTGGAGCCATGAAAGTAGTTCAGAAACATGAAAAAAAAAGTAAGCGCTATATTATGATGTCTGCTTTTGACATTGGCCCATACTGTCATCTATTTAAACGTCCCCTCGTATGTGCAAACCAGGATTTAAGAAAACTAGCAAATTCAACAGTCTCTCTCCTTATGGATAAGATTAACAATTCCCCTCGCAAAGATAATCAGCTTATCCTCCCCATATCTATAGAAAAGTACCGTATTGATTGAAGTTTATGTTTTCTTTCCTTATAAGAAAGTAACTGAAAGGAGTTGGCAAGTGAAGAAAAGCTTAATTATTTTATTCGTTATGATCTTAATCACACTAGGATGTCAGACTAAAGAGGAACAGGAGGGTGTCATGACATTTCAAGAGGACTTAGAATTTCTCAAAAAACACACAGATGTCATTTTACTTTCAGATGAAGAGGGTCAAGCTCAGGTCGTTGTCTCCGCGGGGATGCAGGGACGGGTTCTCACCAGTACTGCTTCTGGTGGATATGGAATGAGTTTTGGGTGGGTCAACTACGACCTGATAGCCTCTGGAGAACAAAATCCTCATTTTAATCCCTTTGGCGGGGAAGATAGATTTTGGCTGGGCCCAGAAGGTGGGCAATATTCGATCTATTTTGAAAAAGGCAATCCATTTAAACTGGATTATTGGCATGTCCCCCTTGAATTTGATTGGGAAAGCTGGAAAATAGTTGACAAAAGCAAAAGCTTCGTTGAATTTGAAAAAGAAATAACACTTACTAATTATTCTGGATTCACTTTTCACCTAAAAGTGAATCGGAACATCGAGCTCTTAGATAAAAAAGATATGGCTAAAGAAATCAATCTAGATGAGGCCCTAAATATTCTCTCGGTTGCCTTTAAATCTGAAAATATGATCACAAATATGGGTGATCAAGCTTGGGAGAAAAATACGGGTTTGCTTTCTATTTGGATTCTCGGTATGTTCCGTCCATCGCCACAAACAACCATCGTAATTCCCTTTAAACAAGGACCAATAGAAAAATTAGGACCTATTGTCAATGATGAGTATTTTGGAAAAGTTTCAGAGGACCGATTAACAATCAAAGACGGCAATATCTATTTTAAAGGTGATGGGAAACAAAGGAGTAAAATTGGAGTGCCTCCGAATAGGTGTCTTTACATTGCCGGCAGCTATAATGAGAAGGATCAGGTGCTCACCATCATTAAAATGAGCCCCCCTGAAGGTCCTGACCATTACCCATATGTTAACTCTTTGTGGGAAATTCAAAAGGATCCCTATGGAGGGGATGTCATTAATGCCTATAATGACGGGCCCCCTGAACCTGGAAAGGAGCCCATGGGCCCTTTTTATGAATTGGAATCCAGCTCTCCTGGAGTCCAGCTCGATCCAGGAGAATCTATCACCCATTGTCATACCACATTTCATTTTAAAGGCGACGAAACGGATTTAGATAAAATAACCCAAGAATTATTTAAAGTAACCCTAGAAGAAATCAAATCAGTTTTTTAAAAGGTGAAATGAAGGCTATAATGGTTTTGACAATTAGACCACTTCACGTGTTTGAACTTGATTTGAGCGAAATAGTAGAAAATTTTCAATAACAAAATAAGGTAGATTAGATATGGAAAAACATCGCATTGTTCCCAAAGGCATTGTATGGTCATTTATATTGCTGTCCTCCCTGTTCTTTGCATGGGCAGTGCCGAACAACCTGACCGACACCATGTTGGCCGCTTTCAAGCGGATCATGAGTCTGACAGATACCAAAACAGCATTGATACAGGTGGCTTGTTATTTTTTCGGATACGGTTGTTTTGCCCTACCAGGGGCCTTGTTTATCAAACGATTTACATACAAATCAGGTGTGATGCTCGGACTATCCATGTATGCCCTGGGTACTTTTATGTTCTACCCTGCCATGTTGATATCAAGAGGAAGCACGGATATAGGCTTTTTTATGTACCTTTTTGCTATCCTGATCCTATTTGCCGGTTTATCAATCCTGGAAACCTCAGCCAATTCATATGTTTGCGCTATTGGTTCTGAATCAACTGCCATACAGCGGTTGAATTTTGCCCAATCATTCAATCCATTTGGTGCCATAGCCGGGGTAGTTATCAGCCAAGTATTTATATTATCCAAGCTCAGTACCATGATAGCATCCCAACGGTCCGCTCTGCCGCATGAGGAGCTGGTCAGGATACAAGGGATGGAACTGAAATCTCTTTCATTCACCTATATGATCATTGGACTGGTGATGGTCGGGATCCTGATTGCCATTTATTTAACCCGGATGCCATCGCTGAAAGAAGATGACAAAAGACTTGATCTTGCAAACACATTCCGGAGGTTGAAGAAGAACAGCAATTATGTCTGGGGAGTGATCGCACAATTCTTCTATGTGGGGGCCCAAATCGCGGTCTGGTCGTTCATTATACGGTACGTGATGCAGCAGCTGCAGCTCAATTCAGTGATTGCCTCAATTGGATCAAACCCTACCGCAGCTCAGATCATTGAAAAGCTCCGAAACCTGGAACCAGTCGCCGCAGGTTTTTACAATTTCATGGAGTGGATGGGTCTTACTGCTTTGCTGCCAAGAACAGCCGAACAGGCCGGCGCAACGTATTATATCATGTCGCTCTGTCTGTTTGTGATCGGCCGTTTCGTTTGTACTGCTTTGATGAAATTTATCAAACCACGACATTTACTGACGGGACTGGCGGTGACAGCCTTTGTATTGACTATGATTGCCATTTATTGGCGGGGCTATTATGGTATTTATGGCCTAGTAGGAATTTCAGGCTGCATGTCGTTGATGTTCCCAACCATCTATGGTCTGGGCATTGATGGATTGGGAGAGGATACCAAGATAGGAGGAGCAGGGATGATCATGGCCATTGCAGGGGCGGCTTTCCTTACCCAAATTCAGGGCATCGTTTCCGATCAGTCGGGCCACATCATACTTGCCTACTGGGTGCCGGCCATTGCCTTTGGGGTGATAGGATTCTATTCAGCAGTTATTGCCCGCAAACATGAGATGAAAAAGAGCTTTTAGCTAAAATTCAAAAGTGCACACCTTTGAGATCGGTATTTTTAATTTTCTGGATATCGACTAATTTATCATTGCACCAGAATATGATTTCGGAAAGCCCATTATTAAGTGGATAGATTCTCAAGTTTACATTGTCCCGGGGGTTAACACTATTGACCCTGACCTTCTTTGCTAAGAACGATTTGAGCTTGTTTAATATCATTGACATTTTCCCTGACACAAGTTCTTAGAATCCGCTCGATATTCTTTGAGGATTTCGAAGAACCTACTTCGCTTTATTCCTAGAATCTCCAATATGTAACCAATCTTAATTTCCTTCAGGAGATATCTTTTAAAAAGTCTTTTGACTTGATTATCTGTAAATCTCTTGTGTAACTGTTGTAACTGTGACATAATCTGAAACCTCCTTATATGGATTCAGATTATATCGATAAAAATAGATGCTTTATTAAAATGATTACTAAATAAGCAAGTGTGCACTTTTGATTCTTAAATGACACCTTAAAATTATCTCTTGACAGAATATATTAAACATATTATTAAATATCATAGAACAAATGATTGTTCAAAACGTTTTTTCAAAAAATTTAAATTTTGTTAAAAAAATGAGTATAAGAGGAATGTAAAATCAATGGGTTATTCCTATTCGACAATTTCTAGGGTTCCAACCGGTAAGGCCAAAGAATTCAGAATTTCAGATGAAACTGCTCAAGTGATAATCGGAGCCGAAGAAAAATTGAACTATCGTCCAAATATTTTAGCGCGAAGCTTAAGATTAAAAAAACAACGACAATCAGCCTCATTGTCCCGGATATCCAGGATCCCTTTTTTGGAGCCATGAAAGTGGTTCAGAAACATGGAAAAAAAGTAACCGCTATATTATGATGTTTTCTTTCCTTCTAAGCCAGAACCCGTTCCGCCACCTCCAGAGACGATGCAAACTCTCAACCCGATGATGATCCTCTCCAAATCCCAGAATTATTCAGCTTCACGAGTCAGCTCCTATTACAAACAGGGTGGACCTAGGGATAATGTCTGGATCCCCACTGACGGGAAAGAATTCACCTTAGCGGACATCTCAGGGCCTGGCGCTATCACTCATATCTGGACTACCCATCGGGGTGGGGGCCGTGATCTCATCATCCGGATGTACTGGGACAGAAGCAAACATCCCAGTGTGGAAGCACCCATCGGAGATTTTTTTGGTGTGGCCATGGGTTATCAATGCCCCGCTGAATAGCTTGCCTATTCAGGCCTCTTCGGAAGGACGATCGCGGAACTGCTGGTGGTACATGCCGTTTAATAAATCGGCACACATCACGGTCAGCGCGACGCGTTCGGAAGAAAATCTCAGCCGTGAAACCGTATCGATGTATTTCTACATCAACTATCATATCTACAGCAAACCCATTAAAGACATTCACTATTTTCATGCCAGATTCCGTGAGACTGATCCGGCTGAACGCGGAAGAACCGTGACACTCGTTGAGGCTGAAGGAAACGGCCACTTTGTGGGCGTCGTCATGGGCCATCGCGCCTGGGCACCTGGCTGGTTCGGCGAAGGCAACCATATCATCACCGTGGACGGCAAGGTGTCTTTCTTGGGAACAGGAACCGAGTATTATTTTTGCGATACCTGGGGTTTTAGGATATTCAGCGATCTCTACCATGGTGTTCCGGCCCTTGAAGGGAGGGAAGTCAGTGACCGTTTGAGCGCTTATCGGTTCCATATATTGGACCCCATACCGTTTAGGAAATCTTTCAACTTCGAAATCGAGCACTGGCCGTGGATCAGTCCTTGGCCAAATACAGGCAGAGGATATTATTCCAGTGTAGGATTTTGGTATCAAAAAAAGATCCACGAGCCCTGGCCGCGGCTTGAGAGAATCATTTCAAACAGCCCATGGGATCCGCACAAAGGCCGATGGCATGTGGACGGGTCTTTCTGCAGCAAAGGAAATCTAGATGTCATCATGGTCAAACTCCCTGAATCACTCAAGCCTTATGTTCGATCCATTACAATAAATGAGTTGGGTGGGATTAGACCCAAAATCACCCTGGAAAAAATGAGGAATGCAGTTTTTCGTCTCCGGTTGAAGCCATGGGAGATCACAGGAGAGGAGAATTACAGAACAGCCGCATGCTCGACCATTTTGGAGATGAATTTCTACTCCGGACGAAATAATATTTGGCTAAGGCATACTATTTTTACTCAGATTTGAGGAAAAAAGAAGGAAAAATGATCAGAACAATTAAAAAAACTTTTATCGTGCTTCTATTAATATCGCTCTCTGTGCATCCGTTTGTTGCCCATAGTAAAGAGTTTCCTGTAGTGATGCGCATCAAGGACAGAGTAGCCACGGTGGATAAAATCACGGAAATGAAGCTTGACCGGCTGCTGCCTCATTTCATGAAAGAGACCGGGTTTGACATGTGGATTATCGTCTGTAATGAGGATAATTATGATCCGGTTTTCTTGACCATGGTTCCTTATGACGCGTGGTGCCCCATCACTCAGATACTCGTTTTCTACGATCCAGGATCTGCTAAAAAATTGGAAAGACTGAATATTTCCAGGACAAAGATGAAAGGATTGCATCAAACCATCTGGACACCACCCCATACCAAGAAACACGGAGAAGAAGGTCAATGGGAGTGCTTGGCTAGAGTGGTTAAGGAGAAGGATCCTAAAAAGATTGGCATCAACGAATCTGATGTGATCTGGGCTGCAGATGGCTTGACAGTCTCGCTTAAAGATAAACTGATTCAGGCGATAGGGCCCAAATACGCTGAACGTCTGCATTCGGCTGAAAAACTCGCCACGCTGTGGCTTGAAACGCTTCTGGATGAAGAGCTGGATTTGTATCATGCTGCCGTATCCATCTCTCATGCCCTTATCGCTGAGACGTTTTCGAACAAAGTCATAACTCCTGGTGTGACGACTACAGACGATCTGGTCTGGCATTACAGACAGAGGATAGCAGATCTCGGGCTTGAGAAGGCCTTCAGGCCTTTTTTCAGTATAAGGGGACGGAACCCGTATCTACTCGATAAATATCCTGTGGACGACAAGATCATCCGGAGGGGCGATGTTCTTCATTGTGATGTAGGTATTAAATATCTGCGGTATCATACAGATACCCAGGAGATGGCTTACGTCCTCAACCGAGGAGAGACTGATGTCCCCGACGGCATAAAAGCCGGCATGGCAGAAGGAAACAAGCTCCAGGACATTTTCTGCGGCGAATTCAAAGAAGGCTTGACGGGAAACCAAATACTGGCAAACATCCTGCAGAAAGCCAAGTCCTCGGGGATAAAAAAGCCCCGCGTGTATTCGCATTCGGTCGGGCTCTATTTGCATGAGCCCGGTCCACTGATTGGATTGCCCTGGGAACAGGAAAACACAGAACCTCGTGGAGAGGTTAAGGTTGTCCCTAACAGCTGTTTTACGGTCGAGTTGAGCGTGGACTGTCCTGTTCCGGAATGGGGCGCCCAAGAACTGCGTTTCAAGCTTGAACAGGATATCGTTTTCACCAAGAAAGGCGTTTTTTATCTGGACGGCCGCCAAACTAAGTACCATATCATAAAATAAAAGGTGACGCTGGTCATTTTGGCCCTAGTTCTTCATCTTTGTTGGATTATAAAATTTACTATACTTTGAAGAAGCACCAATGATTTATCTCTTAGGGAGCTAGGCTTCCTAAATGATTTGAGGTGAAACAATGAACAGGCGATTCAAAATTTCAATAAGCATCCTTTATAGGAGGACATAGCAAGAAGGCTTAATATGGATGCTTTAATAGATGCAATTGTAAGCGGTGATTTTGATAAGATAAAGAATATGTCCTGAAGTTATTCTGGTCAAATGCAGGATAAAGTTTAAAATGAATACATCAGGTTGGAAAAATATCAATTTAGAATACGGTAAAGACTTTTTAGAGATAAGAGTTCCTTCCTGGTGTGATATTTTAAAAATGGGATCAGTTTTTTAGAAAAGTTGGAGCTTTTGATAGATTGATTTACTGCACAATAAATATAAATCTTCAGGATTTAAGAAAACTACCAGGTAAAAGTGGTTATGATTTTGTAGATAGGAAAAACATGAAAATAGATGGGATGGTGCAAAAAGCAATATTTTACGCTGTAGATAAGATAAAGCAAAAAGAGCCCAAAATAGCCTTTCTGAAAGAAGGTCCTTATGCAGTGCCTGTAATTAAATAAAAGCCCTTCCTGTAATTCCTCTCATTTTTCCTATGATATGTTCATTTAGATATGTCAGAAGTGTATATTGGACATAACCGTGAGATATTTGATGCGAATACAAAAAATAATTTCCTATAAAAAACGATATATTCATGGTAAAATTTCATATCATCAAATAGCCCAAGCATAGGAAACGGCAAAATAATGAAAAATCAAATAATGAAAAGGCTGAGTTTGTTAGGCTGGACAATATGTTTCCTTTTTATCTAGACAAGCTTTGTTCCGGCTAAAATTAAACCTAAAGACCTTCCTGAGAATTACCGGCGCTGGATAGAAGAAGAGGTCTTTTACATCATCACACCTAAAGAAAAAGATGTTTTTCTGCAGCTCAACACCGCTAACGAAAGAGACCTCTTCATCAAGGCCTTCTGGAAGCACAGAGACCCCACTGCAGAAACAGATAAAAATGAATTCCGCGATGAACATTATCGCCGTTTGAATTACGTCAACCGACGGTATAAATACGCCGGAAAACCCGGATGGAAAACCGACCGGGGAAAAGCCTATATCATCCTTGGAGAGCCGAATGATATCCGGATCTTCCAAAGCAGTGATGCTTATTATCCAGCAGAACTCTGGGCTTATCAGGGAATAAGGCTGGACGGGCTTCCTTCGGCCTTCAATTTATTATTTTACCAGAAGGGGCGGATTGGCGAGTATATATTACACAATCCTGCGATGATGGGACCGCAAAGCCTTCTGACAAATTTCATGGAGGATCCGACAAATGTTATGGCAGCATATTATGAACTCGAAGAAATCCAGCCATTGCTGGCACAGGCAACAATCTCCCTGATTCCCGGTGAGTCCGTGATACAATATCCCTCAATGCAATCAACGGCTCTTATCCAAAATTTGGATGGGGCTTTAATACGAAGCATCGAGGACAGGTATGCGAAAAAATGGCTCGATACGTTACACCATCTTCAGGGAAGATGTCGAAAAACTCACCATCACCTATCCCGTCAGCAAATACCAGAACCCAATCGATTTTCTGGAGATTTTTCCTCTGGAAAATTTTGTCCCAGGTTACTACGAAATCAGAGTTGCCCTTCTCGATGAATCCGGTAAGCAAGTCATGAGCCAGAAAGAAATATTCGAAATATCACCGGCGTCATATATCCTGCGTCCATGGATACTGGCTTAATCCCAGGACTTTCCATATCCTCGGGAAGCAATTGTTCAATAAGAAAGACTATGAGGGGGCCTATGGACTTCTGAAAAAGGCCTACAGTGCCGCGCCGGAAAACTTCGAATACAGCATTTCTTTTGCGCAGCTAAACTTTCAACTGAAAATGTACAAAGATACTCTGGAAATACTAAATCCATTTGCAGATCAAATCAAAAATAACTATGATCTCACTTTTCTGCTTGGCCAATCCCATCAGGCCATGAGCGAATTCGACAGGGCCGTTCGATATTACAACGAAGCCGTGGATACTTTCGGTGTTAACGTCAACCTCTTGAATGCCCTTGGGAAATGTTACTTCAGTCTGGGAGAAAAGGAAGAAGCTCTGGTTGCCTTCGAAAAGTCGCTGGAAATCGATCCTAATCAGGAAAAAATTAAAGAAATTGTTCAGTCATTGAAAAAATAGCTATTTTTTCTTTGATTCCATTTTTAAAATATCCTCGATCCATTGGTCCATGTTTTCGAACGGAATCTTCCGAATGGAAAGCACATCCGCCGACAGATTGTATCCAGGCTTTCCTGTCTCCGGGTTCACAGACAGGGGATTGGCCCCGATGCAGACCAGTTTGATACTGTGCTCGCCAGGCTCAAACTCAAACAATCCGATTTTTCTTTCTCTCCGTTGTCCGTAGATATAATCCTCATGCTCGTTCTTACGATAGATGTTATAAAAATCGAGAGTCTTGTTGATCTTCTCCGGGGGCAATTGATTCACCAAGCTCACCCGGTAGCCTCCGGCAATATGAGACTCTCCTGCTTCGTAGAGCTCTTTATTGTCGATATAGACCTTCCAGATCCCGTTGTCCTCCCGCAGGTGCTGAAAAAGCGAAATCGAATAACGCCCTTTTACTTTGACCTCGAACGGTATTTCGATCCAGGAGCCGATCGTGTCGTTTTTGACCCTGAACCAGGGCTTTGTCCAGGTGGCCCGGTTGTAGGGATTGACCTCCAGCTCAACTCCATCTGAGTGACGTATTGTCTCGATGACTTGGGGCAGGTGAAGGACGATCTCGGGATTGACACGCTCCCTATAAGGCGGAAACTCACACCAAGGCTCTGCAATCGTGTCCTGGTACCAGAAAGACACAGAGGACCAGTAGTCGGGGCGGGGCTTGAAATGATCGATCAATTCTCCCTTAGAATTCATTAAAAATCCACGTCTCTCGATCTCGAATCTTAATGATTTAGAGAAGATAACCGGGTCATAGATATGCCACCTATAAGCGGTCACCCGGGCATCCGGAGCACGGGGTTCGAACACGGTGCAACCGGTAAAAAGGCTGGAGTGCACCCGCATATTCCAGGCATCGTTGAAATAATCTTCGGTTCCTGTTCCGAGAATCGAGGGCTCCTCCTCACCGTCAATATAGAAAAAATCATCGCCTTCACCAAACCAGTGACCGATGCCGTTCTGAGAGGAGAGCACAGTACCGACATAGTGACCTTTCCCCTTTCCGATAAATACCGCGTAAGGTTTGCCCATCTCAGGAGGATATTCCTGGTGGTAGCGGGCATGAAAGTACATGGCTGTTTCCAGTTCCTGGCCATACTTGACCCAATCGATCTGGAAATAGCAGGAAGCTGGTTCCTTGTCCGACTCGTTGGAAATCGTGATCTTAGCCTTCTTCCGGAATGGCATCTGCCAGTAGCAGTTGTATCCCCTTCCATAAGAGCTCACCTTGACCGGCAGGGAGTCGACCACAGCCCTCATCCCATTACCGACCGCAAAAAAATCCCCAAAGGGCGCTTCCACAGAGGGGATGTCTGATCCATCCCAATAGATCCGCAGCACGAGCGCTCTGGGGTAGCGGATATCCATCGAAGAAGGTACAAGCCATATATGAGTGACTTTCCCTGGTCCTTCGAGAAGGGCGATGGTTTTGGTCTCACCGATTTCAAATTTCATGGAGTCGCTGTTGTTGTATGGATTCCCGCTCGTTGCTCTCATCGATCTCCCTTTCTGAGGCTGGGTGATTGAATCGAGTGTCTGGGCTGAAAGCATTTGAACGCTTAAAGCTCCACACAAAATGAATACGAACAAAACAAAAAAACACTTTTTCATTGTCATCTATCTCCTTTCTTTTAAGTATACTATATACTATCTCAAAATTGTTATTGACTCATCTTAAATATTTTGAGCTCTGCTCACAAGGGGACAATCTAAGCTTGACAGGTCACAAGAATACCCATTTCAACTTTCCATCATAAATCTGCGTACACTTTAACGCCATGGGATCGTCTCTCTCTCCTCCTTTGTCATGGGCGGCAGCAGAGCATCTCCCGTCTCAGTGCGGTGTCCTTTAGCGTCGTGAACGCTGAAACCTCGCCCGACAACCTTTCCGGACTCTTTGTCGATCCTACCTCTGATTGAACAGCAGCCACAATCTCCGGCTTTGTTCAAAGCCACGATCTTTAAGCCGAACATAGGCTTTCCGTTGTGGCGGTCGATCACCCGTTGACAGACAAACCGACAGGCCTGTTGAGGCGTCATCCCTTCGCGCATTTTTTCTACGGCTAGGAAACTGGCGCAAACTTTTATCGATTCAGCTCCGTGCCCGGTGGCCCCTGCGGCCCCAATATCATTATCGACATAGAGCCCAGCTCCGATGATAGGAGAATCACCAACACGACCGACAATCTTGAAGTGGTGACCGACCGTACTGGTGACGCCTGCAATATCGCCGTTGGCGTCCAGGACAAGGACGTTGATCGTATCTCCGTCTTCGTGTTTGTACTCCTTCTTGTGCGGATGATAATAATCCCTCTCGCTCAGGTTTTCTTTCCATTCCACCCAATGCTGACGGGCCTCTTCTGTCAGGAGATTTTCCTCCTTAAATCCGTGCATTTTAGCAAATTTCAAGGCTCCTTTTCCCACAAGCATCAGATGGTCTGTCCGCTCCATCACCAGCCTGGCGACTGAACAGGGGGTTTTGATGCTCTCCAATGCAGCCACAGCACCGGCATTGTTCCCATCTGGTCCGCTCATTACCGAGGCATCGAGCTGATGAAACCCCTCTTCGTTGGGATCTCCCCCATAGCCTACCGTCGGGTCTCGGGGATCAAGCTCGGAAACATTTACTGCTTTTTCTGCAGCATCCAGGGGACTGCCACCTTTTTTCAGTACATCCCAGGCTGTGGTCGTGACCTTCTCCTTCACATAGGGATTTGTTTTGCTTGTCACGATCAAAGGACGATTGAGATTACCTTTTTTTGTAGGTTGTCCCTGTACGAATCGGCCGATTAAAGGAAGACCGATTCCCACACTCGCTAAACTCGCAAAAAAGTTCCTGCGTGTAATCTTTTTGACAATCATGTCTCCTCCTTGTTGAATGTTTATCCAATTATTTTTGTGGCTATCTTACCTCCTTCTCCAGAACAATGCAGTCGATTCCGCATCTGTAGCCCTCGGACTCAGTATTTTTGGAATCGATAGAAAACGTAAACGTGTTCAAGCCAACTTTGAGCATAACGCCGGAAAACACAAACTCCTTGGGCGGCCAAACCGGCCTGGGGAACATCTCGACAAAAGCCCGATAAAGGTCGACAGGCTCACCGACGGCCTCTCCATTCACATAGAGCTGAACCATACCGTAGTCGGGAGCCCGCAAGTAATGGATTCCAACCCGGTAAGTTCCCTCTTTTTGGGCAGGAACAGCCAGAGAGAATTCTCCCCGCCCACATGAATCAAAGGCTACCATGTAGTCCCCACTCTGGTTGGGCATAAGAAGCTGGGATTCCGGTCGCATCCCTTCGCCTCCTTTACTCTTGAATGAGAGGATTCCTAGGTCTTCTGCTTCCAGAGCATTCTTGACATACCAACGTCCCTTAGTCGTATCCCATGGCTCATCAGAGACCAGCTTCTCCAGCCTGGGCCATGGCTTATGGATGCCTTTCTGGTACCAGAAACCAAGGCTGGAATAATACCCTCGGCCGGTGTTGGGCCATTCGCTGATCCAAGGCCAATGCTCGATTTCAAATTTAAAGGATTTTCGGAACGGAATAGGATCAGTGATATGAAATCTGTAGATGCTCAGCCCATCTCCGATTTTCCTTCCCTCATAGGCAGGAGCGCCGAAAAAGGGCTCATCATGAATCCTGAATCCCCAGACATCACAAAAATAATCCTCGGTCCCTGTTCCAATAAATGACAGTTGGCCATCAACGGTGATGATGTCATCCCCTTCCCCAAACCAGCCTGGTGTTCTAGTGCGGTGGCCCAACACCACGCCAACATAATGGCCCTGGCCTTCGACCTCCACAAGGTTAACTGGTTTTCCGCGCTGGGTAGGATCCGTTTCCTTGAACCGGGCGTGAAAATACAGGATGTCTTTAATCGGCTGACTGTAAGCTTGATAATCGATGTAATAATAAATCCTGTTGCGATGACGGATAGGCACATCTGTTCTATCAAAATAATCAGAAGGGCGAAGATTGCTCAAGGTAACTTTGGCCGATTTATTAAATGGCATGTACCACCAGCAGTTTCGCGAGCGGCCCATAGATGTACACTGGATCGGATAGCTCGACATGGGGGCAACAAATCCCATGGCCACTCCAAAAAAGTCCCCAATCGGTGCCTCCACACTTGGATGTTCACTTCCATCCCAGTAAAAACGGATGACCAGGTCCCTGCCTCCACCTTTATAAGTCGTCCAGATATGGGTGATAGCACCCGGACCTTTTATGTCGGCAATGCTGACTTCCTCTCCCCCTAGAGGAATCGGCACTGTGTCGAGATTGAGGCCGTTTCTGGCAAAAGAACTGACTCTCGCGGCAGAGAAATTCTTGGGCCTGGCCAGCTGCATCATCGGACTATCCGCAAACAAAGGTCCAGAGGGAGGAGAAGCAGGTTCGGGCTCGGGGAAAAGTTTCCCGCCGGTATGAAAGGGAGGAGCTTTCTGAACGTTCATTTGCCCTACAAGGACCCACGATGAAAAAAGTAAGATTCCCACGGAGATAACAAAAAGGAACAGATAAAGTGTCTTTACCCTTTTATTCATTTTTCACTCCTCCTTTCTTTTTAAACGTTTTTCCTACTTTGGGCAGAAATTCGATTTATTTCTTCTCTTCCTTGGGCTTTTCCCAGTTGCCGATCCAGAGGTCAGGATTCCGGCTGTGGCCGTGGACCGACCAGATATCAAAAGAATTAGGATTATAACGTCCTGGAATAAGGTAACGATAAGGCTGTCCCCAGGGATCCAACGGAATTCGGTTGCCTT
>Ga0210003_1001624_pt1 | contig 19619 bp, 22 predicted proteins | sample LantaG_FD_182804 | JGI IMG/M metagenome (GOLD analysis project Ga0210003, IMG submission 182804) | Deep subsurface microbial communities from Baltic Sea to uncover new lineages of life (NeLLi) - Landsort_02402 metaG (SPAdes) (version 2) | ecosystem: Environmental > Aquatic > Marine > Oceanic >... | reverse complement strand
AGATGCAAAAAAAGAAACAGGACAAAATTCAAGAAGGTCTAAACTCAAAATTTTAAAACTTGATGATGCAAACAAGGCTGGTACTAATGAATCTTCGAAATGTTCATTATTTTTAACTGAAGGTGATTGTTTACATGAAGATACAACTATAACAATAATAAGAAATGGTGAAAAAAAAATAATAAAAATTAAAGATGTTAAAATTGACGATGCCGTTATTACACATAAAAATAATATTGGTTTAATAAATAGTATATCAAAAAAAATAGAAAAAATAGTAAAAATTAAATTATCAAATAATGAAATATTAATTTGTTCTAAAAAACATAGATGGTATATTTATGATAAAAAAAATAATAAATTTGGTTTTATTGAAACTCAAAATATAAATAAAGAACAACACAAATTAATAATAAATAAAAATGCTTTCATTGATAATTTTATTGAAATAAAAAACATAGAAAAAATAACAGACAAAAAATATAATTATTTATTAAGATTTAATAATGGAGAAGATATGTTATCATCAAGCAATCACAAATTCTCAGTTTTTGATAAAATAGATTTAAATTTTTATATGTTAGAATGTGAAAAATTAGATAAAGATAAACATCTAATAGTATCATACACTAAAATTTAACCTTCTATTAAAAATAACCTTCTGTTAAAAATGATATTTTTATTTTTATATATAGTATATGAAAACACTTTATTATGAATATGAAAACAAATATGTAAAATTTACATCTAACTATTTTAATGATGAAAATGACTATAATGTTAAAAAAATAACACAAGCAATTAAATTATCACTAAGAAGAAAATTTAATATTTCTATACAAGAATATTGTGTAAGTCAACATGTATTGATAGAAAAATGTGGGTTTTGTGATAATTATTCATATATAGAATTAGAATATGATTTTAAAAAATTTAAAAAATCTCATCTAATAAATATTAAAAATACACATTACCCATCAAATTTTTATTGTAAAGAAAAAGGTTGTGAAGGAAAAACATTAAATCCAAATTCTATTGATTTTGTAAAAAAATCCAGAAAAACAAATAAAAAAGAAGCAATAAAAATTATACATGAAAGAAATAATAGCCCATTTTATGTTGAAAATCATAATAACAAAACTGATTATAAAAATTACCAGTCACTAAATAATAGACTTTCAAAAGAAAAATATAAAAAATTCATCAAAAACTTAAAATTTTCAAAAACTATTGACTATTACACACAAAAATATGGTGAAAACGAAGGTACTAAAATATGGAACGAAATAAACGAAAAAAAAGATAGTATGTCTTTTTCTTACTTTTTAAAAAAAAATAATTTTAATTATAGAAAATCAATCATAGAATATAAAAATAGAGTTAAAAGTGTTCTACCTAAAAATAAATCTTACATCGGTGGAAATTATTCTCAACAATCATATAAAATATTTATAAAACTTGTTGATAAATTATCATTAACAAATTGTATGTTTGGTGAACATGAATTTTTTATCGAATATATTGATAAAGAAAATAAAAAAAGAAAATTTTTTTATGATTTCACAGACTTAAATAATAAAATAATAATTGAGTTCAATGGACTAAGATGGCACCCAAACAAAAATAAAATGACAACAGAACAATATACCAAATGGTATCATCCATTTGATAATGACATATCTAAAACTTATTTAGAAGAAAAAGATAAGATGAAAAACGAATTAGCGATAAAAAATGGCTTTAAATTTATAACTTTATGGGATTCTGAAACAGATGATGAAAATTTTAATGTTGTAAAAAAATTTTATGGGAATATATGATAAATAATTATTTTGAATTAGTAGATATAGAAGATATAGAATATATTGATGAATACCAAAATATGGTAGATATATCGGTAGATATAGATGAAAGTTTCTCATTATCAAATGGTATAATATCACATAACTCTGCAGCATCAACAACTAAAAGAGGATTTTCTGTAATAGGTGGCGATTATTATGGATTATTTCCATTAAAAGGAAAACCATTAAATGTGAAAAAAGTCTCTTTACATAAAATGAGAGAAGATGAAGAAATAACAAATATTATCTCCGCTCTTGGATTAGAAATAGGTAAAAAATATACCTCAACTAGAACGCTACGATATGGTAAAGTTGTTATAATGACAGACCAGGATCACGATGGCTCCCACATTAAAGGTTTAATTATAAATTTATTTGAAACTTATTGGCCTGAATTACTGAAAATGAACTTCTTATATGAATTTATAACACCTATTGTTAGAGTTAAAAAAGGAACCACTATTAAATATTTCTATTCATTAAAAGATTATAGAAAATGGAAAGATAGTGTTAGTGTCAATTTATGGTTTGTAAAATACTATAAAGGATTAGGTACAATCGAACCACCTGAAGCAAAGCAATTTTTTAAAGATATTAATAAGCATTTAATAGAATTTAACTCGGAAGATTTTAAACAAGAACGAGAATATATCGATTTAGTATTTAATCAAAAACGAAGTGACGATAGAAAAGAATGGTTATTAAAATATGAGCCAGGAGTTGAAATTGATAAATTTAATTCAATACAGACATATAAATCTTTCTTTGATAATGAATTTAAAGAGTTCTCCATTGCTGATAACATTAGATCCATACCAAGTGTTGTAGATGGATTAAAACCTTCCCAGCGCAAAGTACTGTACACTTTATTTAAAAGAAATTTTAAAAATGAAGTAAAAGTAGAATTACTTCTTGGTTCCATCTTAGAATTATCCGCATATCACCACGGACCAAAATCATTAGAAGATACTATTGTTGGTATGGCTCAAAACTTTACAGGCTCTAATAATATTAACTTACTTGAACCAAGAGGTGAATATGGTACAAGATTAAAAGGTGGTAAAGATGCATCGGCAAGTAGATATATTCACACAAATTTGGAAAAAATTACAAGACTAATTTTTGATAAAAAAGATGATAACATTTTAGAATATCTACAAGATGATGGTTATGATATTGAACCAAAATATTATGTTCCTATCATACCTATGGTTCTTGTAAATGGTGCTGATGGTATTGGAACAGGCTGGTCAAGTTTTATACCTCAATTTAATCCTTCAGAAATTGTCACATATCTTGAAAATAAATTAAAAGGTAAAAAGAAAAATATCGAATTAATACCTTGGTATAAAGGTTATAAAGGAGAAATGATATATGATGAAGAAAATAACAAATTCATTTCAAGAGGTAAACTTAAAAAGGTAACTAATAATAGAATAAAAGATAGTATCTACCAAATATATGAATTACCTATCGGTATATGGAACGATAAATATTGTGTCTTTTTAGAAGAGAAACTAATTAAAAATGGTGATATTATTGATTGGGATGATGATTCAACTGATGAAGATATTGATATTAAAATTAGAGTTGATAAAAGAACACCAGACTTTATTAAAAAGTTACACTTAGAGACTTCACTTAGTTTAAATAATATGATATTATTTGATGAAGAAGGAAAGATAAAGAAATATAATAATCAATACGAAATTATTGATGAATTCTTTCACATTAGATTAAACTACTATAAATTAAGAAAAGAGTATATTTTAAAAACATTAGAAGAACAAAAATTATATCTGACCAATAAAATGAAATTTATTAATGCTGTCTTGAAAAAACAAATAGTAATTGAGAATAAAGCAAAGAAAGATATTGAAAATCAAATAATTAAGGCTAAAATTGATAAATGGAATGATAGTTTTGATTATTTATTAAATCTACCATTAATACAATTATCAAAAGAAAAATTAGAAGAAATTCAGAATTTATTCAATAAAAAGAAAGAAGAGATTGAAAATATAAAATCCACACCTATTGAGAAGATGTGGACTGATGATTTGAATGATTTAAAGAAATTACTTTGATGTATAAATATCAAGAATATCTTTTAGTTTCATATTAAGAATATCGTCAAAATCTATTTCTTGTGTTTCGAATGTTCTATCATCTTTTACAATTTGCTTAATTAAATCTTGAAGATTTCCTTTAAACGGATCATAATCTTCTTTTTTAGTATTTCTTACTATTTGTGAACAAACAATTTTGAATAATTGTTTCTTTTTATTGATGGTATTTATTTTTCTAATTTTTCGTGGAGAAATAACAATATTTGGACTATCACCTTCTATTTTGCGTAATTTTTCGGCTCTAAGTTCTTTACCTGATAACATATTAAAATTTCTAACATCATAAAACCCAGAAAAACCTTTCAATTTTATTTTTCGAGTTTTATTAACTTTTACTGGAATAGGCTCGTCCCATTCTTGAATATCATCTACCTCATATTTTTCATCTTTATCAAACAATTTTAATCTATCAGAAATACAAATAACAATATCACCTACTTCAGCACGGCAACCACTCGTTATGTGTGTAAAATCATATTGTCCAAGATCTCTTTTCATTAAATTGTTAGAATATAATAAACCAAATACAAGAATCCAAGAATAATTGCCCAACGAAGTATCACTTTAAATATATTTGAAAGTGACTCTGAAAGTCCTGATAAGAACCAAAATGAGGCATATAAAATAATAGGTGAAAGTACCCAAAACCAATTCCATTCTGAAACATCAATACCAAAAACGGTGATTCCAGAAAATTTTAATCCAAGAATTATCAACTGGATCATAATAAGTCCAGTATAAAACCATTTTCCTAATGTTTGTAGTGAGTTCATTAATTTACTTTTTCTGTTGATTTAACTTCAACTGATACAGGCATAACATCATCTGATTTGCGAAGTACGACAACTTCATTAGGATGTTTTTCAAACCATTCTTCAGCCATTCTATCACGTTCTTGATCCCTTAAGAATTCCATATATTCGGCATCATATTCAGCATCAGCAAAAGGGTCAATTCCTCGTTCTTGTAGTTCGTCAATGTTTCGTTTTGTGTAAGACATATTTCAATTTTTAAAAGTTAAACATTTAATTACAATGCAAATATACGGATTATTTTATAAATAAAAAATTACCAAGCCAAATGATCAAACATTTGTTTTTCTAATTCAGTAGCGTTATTAAATTCTGTTGCAAAATCATCAAAACCATCATACCAAGGTTCAAGGTAAGATTTGATATATTTTTCATAAACGAAAAGTAAGAATTGTTTTGCTTCTTCCTTATCTTTTGTATATACATAACAATGTGAACTTTCAGCATCAAACTGAAGTGTATTCTTACCGAATTTTTTTGTGAACTCTTTTTTAAGAATTCGAGAGGCTTTATTATTATCTGATACTTCAAGATATTTTGCATAATTGTCACCAATTGAGTATTCAAATTTTTCATCTTGTCCAAGATATTCTTGTGCTTGTTCCTGTCCTTCTTCTTGTTCTGTGAGGTATTTGTCAACTTTGGTTTCGAAATCTTTGTAATAATTCAAATCTCTCCATAAGTAGGCACAAGTCTTTAAATGACCTTTCAAAAAATCTTTCAACTTAAACAATTCCATAATTGAATAAGACTTAGTTTCACCATTGATATTGAATTCTGCTCCTTTAAAGGCTGTGATTTGGATAAAAGGCTGTTTTTCTGACATATTTTTTCGTTTTAATTATTCAACAAATATACGAAAAATTTATTAGAAAAAAATTATTTTTTAAAAATTTGTTCTAATTTTTCTTTTCTTAGATCCCTAATATTAATTAAGAAATCGTCAAAATCCTTTTCTTTTATATAAAAAACACCCTCAGAATTCCTCATATAGATATGTTCATTGTCTATTTTTGATATTCTAAAATGATCACCTTCGTTAAATGCGGTAGAGCCTAACATATTAGTCGAACTAAATTCTTCATCTATTAATTCGATAAATGGTATATTATCATGTTTTACCTTCAATAAGTCCCCAATTTTATGCAATATATTAAAACTTTAATTTGATTTTTTTATATACTTAAACTATAAAAGTTTATCTAAACTTCAAAAAACAATTCTCCCTTATATGAGTAAAATTAAGATGCTTACACTATCATCTGACAATGACGGTGTAGGTTACTATCGAATACTAAATCCACATGTAACCATAAATGATCCTGACGTTGATATAGAAATAAGATTAATGAGTGATGGTACTCTACCATTATTACATGAACAATATATGAGTCAATATGATATCATCTTTTACAATAAGTCAATACCTTTCACACAAACACAATATAGAAAGCAATTTGAAGATATCGTCAAAAAGAATAATACAAAAATTATATATGATATTGATGATTATTGGGTTTTGACAAATACACATCCAAATTACAAACAATGGAAAGAATCTAATTCACAACCAATTATTGAAGAACAATTAAGAAATGCTGATATGGTTACAACCACAACAGAGTTCTTAGCAGAAAAAATTAGAGAATTTAATGATAATGTGGTTATTCTTCCTAATGCTGTAAATTTAATGGAACAACAATGGAATTCTGAAAAATATCCTTCCACAAAAATTAGATTTTTATGGGGCGGTGGTATAACACATCTTGTAGATTTACGATTACTTAAATCATCATTTGAAAGATTTAATAAAGGAGAGTTTATTGATAGAGCACAATTATATCTTTGTGGTTATGATTTAAGAATGAATACACCTCAAGGTATTAAAATTGATGATCCTAAAAGAAGTACTTGGACTATGTTTGAAAGTATTTTTACCAATAATATGAGATGGGTTAGAAATAACGAATATTCACAATGGTTAAGAACTTATACAGATAATGGTAAAATGAATTTTGGTTATAATGAAAAATTTAAAGATGAATTCTATCAACGAAGATGGACTAAATCTATTCTACATTATGGTTCAATGTACCGTGAAGCTGATATTGTGTTAGCACCACTAAAAGATAATACACTATTCAATAGAGTTAAAAGTCAATTAAAAGTGATTGAAGCTGGTGCATATAGTTGTCCAATCATATGTAGTGATTATGGTCCTTATACAATCGATGATATTGAAGGCAAAACCGATGGTATTGTAAAAGGAATTTTAGTAAAAGAAGGAGATTCAATGGGTTGGTACAATGCTATGGAATATTATCTAAACAATCCTGATAAAATAAAAGAACACGGTGATAATTTAAGAAAATATGTTGAAAACACTTATGACATATCTATCGTAAATAAACTTAGAGTTGAATCTTATAGAAAATTAATCGGAAAATGAAAAAGGAACTTATAATATTATCTTTCTCTTTTGATGTTGAAAATTTGACAAGACAACAAGCAGAACAAATGATGCAAGAATACATTAAATTAGTATCAGAAAGCTTCGATGATGAAGAATTAAAAGAACATTATATAATCAAACAATTTTTCTTACCATCAGACAAAACTAAAATAGAATGTATTTATCCTAAAAATAATAACAATATAATAGACATAGATATCGAACATCAAATTAAAGAAGTTGAAACTGAAATACTTAAACACAAAGATCCAAAGTTATGGAAAGAATGGACAACTCTTATGAGATGGGCAAAACTTAGAAATTTAAATGAAATAACATGATAGTAGAAATAGATAAATCCCCAAATAAAATTATAAATAAAAATCTTTTACATTTTAATGTGAAAGGTGCACTAGATTTTTCAGAAAATCTTTACATTGAAATGTACTCAGACCAAGAAATAGGTTCCGAAGAAGTGCCAATAAATGATTTTGTTAAAAAATTAGGTGGAGCATTTCCTAATCTATATGAAGTATTTAATACACAATGTAGATACTTAAAGTTGGATCACCATTTTAATGTAAGACAAAGAAGTATATGGGTAATATGTAAACACCATTTTCGTCACTCACACGAAGGTTGGGGATCTAATGGTAAAACAACTAAATTAAATAATTTTGATAAGGCTATTGAATATCTAACAGGAGAACATTCTGGTTATTCATTAGAAATTCTTGGTCATAGACTTGATAGCCAAGTAGAAGATTTAGAAAAGTATTATCAAGGTGATGTAGAACGATATGCATCATTTGGTATACCTATGCAAAAATTGGGTGAGGTATATGGTGTTTGTAAAATTTACGAAACTTATGTTGGAAATGCAAAAGGTTTAATTCAGTCAACAAGAGAAGATGCTGAGAAGATAAGAGAAATTGGAAAAGAATATGGTGAAACTACTGGCAGACCAAGAGATATTGGTTACTTAGATTTGCAAAAATTGATTGATGCAATAAATCATACTGGTGTTAAAATACTTTTTATAAATAAGGTTGATATTTTAAAAGAAACAAACATATTTAAAATTGTTGATATTGATAAGCAAATTAAAGAATTTGATAATTTTGAAGATATGAAAGATAGCATAGTTGATAATTTAGTAACTTGGACAGAAATTTATAGTGATAATATTATTTTTTCTGAGTCTAAGGATGGTACAGATATAAAAATATAAAATGGTTAACGATAATTGTATAGATTGTATGTACTCTGAACTTACAGAGTCAAGTATGATGATTAATGATTTAATAGAAGTAAATTCAAATATAGAGTATGCTATATGTAATCATGAAAATAGTCCATATTGTGGGGAACTTGTTAATGGTAATCAAACTTGTAGATTATTTTTAGATACAAGTAAATATTTTTTAAGAAAAGATAGAAAAGATAAACTTGATGAAATAAATAAAAATGCCAGGAAATTGTGAATTTTGTAATAGAGAAAAAGAATTAACTTTTCATCATTATATTCCGAGAACACTTCATACAAATAAATATTTTAAGAAGATGTTTGAAAAGGAATATATGAAAACACATGGTGTTGATTTATGTAAAGATTGTCACAAAATGGTTCATAGATTTTTCACCGAAAAAGAATTGGGTAAATTCTATAATACTAAACAAAAATTGTTTTCAGTTGAAAAAGTTAGAGATTTTATTAAATGGGTAAAAAAGCAAAAATAGGTGAATATGTTCTTGCGATAAAAACGGAAAGAGGGAATTCTAAAAAAGATAGAAGATATAAAGTTTTTAGATGTTTTGCTATGTGGAGAATTATCGAACCTATCTGAACTTCTTATAGATTTCGGATTATCACCATATCATCAAGATAATTATTATTTAATAAAACATAATGGTAGATATTCTTATTCAGAATGTAAATTGTTTAAAATTGATTTAAAATATATGAGAAGAAAGAAATTGAAAAAATTAAAAATGTTAAATAGCCGCTTCTTCTTCTGCATACATACCTTCATCCCGCATTTCGTCACCATCAATTAATGACACTATTTCTTCTTTCTTTTCTTTTCTGAAAGTGTATTTACCTTTAGTTTTATTGACATAACCTGAATTTATAAGCGTATCTAATTCACTTTCTTTAATTTCTAACCTATCTAAGTTATCATCTGAAATTATAATAACGGTTGTTTGTTGTTGCTGTTGTGTATTATCTCCACCATATCCTGGTCTATATCCTCCACCGTGGTATCCTCCACCACCATAAGGCTCACCAGGTGCTCTTTCAAAGCCCCCACCGCCACCTCTAACCCAATAGTCTTGACCTCTCATACTCTCAACGAGTTTAGATACATCTTTTATTGAACCACTAGGTCTTGAAGTTTCACTCCATAAATAACCAATAATCAATGGCATACCAGATGCGAAATATACTGATAATGCGATTAAATCTGTATTCATTAAAATGCCAAATACTGCTAAACCTATCCACACTATAAACACAACATAAGTTATTGTTAATCTTTTACTTGCTGGTATAATATTTTTAACTAGATCTTCCTTCTTTTTTTGTTGAGGTCTACCATATCCATTTTCTGCTTCTTTTTTATTTTGAATATCTTGATATCTTCTGAGATAAGGTTGTTGAACTAGTTCGTTGATTATTTGTTCTCGACTTTGCATTTGAATAAAATAATATTTATTGTATATATTTTATTACTGATGCCCTTTTTGGTATTCGTCCCCAATTGTTGAGAAATTCATTTTCTTCTTAATTTTGATAATTCTATCAAAGTACTCTGTACCTAATGTTGAGTTTTCATTAAAGTAAACTTTTGGATCTACAATTATAATATTTATTTTGTATTCTTCTGCAAATTTTTTGAGAACATTCAATACTAATTCTACATTTTCTGGTTGCATTGATGAAAATACTTCATCAAGAAATAATATATTTAAGTTGCTGATTTTTAAAATTAATTTGAGGTAGGATAATGCGATTGCGATGTTTATTTTTTTAGTCTCACCCATTGACATAGTTTCACCATAAACTTCATTTATCATTCTTTCATATATTGTAGCATTAAATTCTTCGTCTAATTTTACACTATAAGGTGAATTCAATTCATCTAAAATATCTTTCAAATGAACATTCAATGGTGTAACTATATTTTTAATGATAGTTGTTCTGATACCCTTAGTGGAAAATATTTTTTGTAAATCATCATATAGTAGAATATTTTCCTTTAAATCTTTAATTTTTTGATGATAATGGAAATTTTTCTCTTCTAATTCAGAAATACTTTTTTCAATTTCTTCAATAGAAACATAATCTTCTTTTTCTTTTAAATGAGCAATTTTCTTATTCATTAATTTTAACTCATAGATAAGAGAATTATATTTTATCGTATTATCATTTTTCTCTTTATTCTTTGAATCTCTTTGATTAGATAATTTTGTTAGTTCAAGTATGATGGAATCTTTTTCATTGTTCTTTAATTTTAAAGATTTTAATATGATATATTTTTGTTTTTCAATATCTTCTAAATTATGTTTATGTTCATTATCAGTTAATTTTGTGTCACAAGTAGGGCAAGTTCCTGATTTATACACATTTATTTTTTCATCAATGTTTTTTAGTTCCATTTTTTCTTCAAGTATGTCTTGACCTATGATGGATTTCCTATTTTCAAAATCTAATAATTGGTTATGTATTACTTTTAATTCATTGATAATTGATTCGTTTCTTTCTTTAAGTTTTATATAAGGAATTTTTTTTGATTTCAATTCATTTTTAAGTTCTTCTATTTCTTTTTCTTTATCAATAATGCCAGATTTCTTAATGTTTTTAATATTTTGTTTATAATTATCTATGGTGTCATTATTTGTGTTAATAATAACTTGATATTTTTCGACTAAACTATTATTACTTTTAATTACATCTTTAGTTATTGAAAGATAATTGTCAAGTTCTTGTAAATTAAAAAGTTTATTTACTATTTGTCGTTTCTCTTCAGGTTTTAGATTTATAAAATTTGCGAAGTCTGAAATAGACATAGATACAAAACTTTTATAGGTTTCAAAATTAAATCCTATAATTTTTTCTCGTTCTTCTTTTGATGCTGATTTAAATTTTTTTGTTTCATCATTATTATTCTCAAAAAATGTTGCGGTTGTTGGTTCTAATGATTTGAACATTTTTATTTCCTTGCCGCTATTATTGATAAATTCAATTTCAACTTCAGTATTTTTATTAATTCTGTTGGGTAGGTATTTTAAAGGTATTCTTTTTTGACTTTTACCTCTAACACTACCGAAAATTGAAAAATCGAAAGACTCTTGGAATGATGATTTTCCTGCACCATTATCTCCAGTTAGTAATATAAGTTCACCTTCATTTGTGTTGAAGTTAACTTTCTGGGTATTATTACCAAATGACTTAAAATTTCTAATTGAAATTGATCTAATTATCATATAGGATTATATGGAAAATTATATGGAATGTTTATAAATTATACTTATCTGCTTCAGATGCCAAAAGAGTTTTAAGATTATTTGAAATTTTTCTTAGTCTATCAGAATATCTACTCACAGATTCTAATATTAAATCTTCTTGTTCTTCTTCTAATCCTTCTTCTTTTATAATAGAATTATATATTTCTTGCATTGTTTTCCCGTCTAAATCATTATCTATGAATCTTGATATGATAATTTTTGCATATTCATCACCTATATCGTCATGATCATCAGGGAATTTATATTCTTCAAATTTTTTAATATTCATATCTTATTTATGCTTTTTCGAATCTCCATTTAAAGTAGTAGTAATCATTATTATATATGTAATACTTTTTCTCATTAATATTGAGCATAATATATGGTTGATTATCTTTTGATAAATTATAACCTAACACTTCTACTTGTTTATTTCTTTTTATTTCAAAAAATTTACCCATCTCATCTCTGAGTGTTAATTTTTCTGCTAGACATTTATACCAACCTTTTTCAGGTATAAACCATTTTTCCATTTTTTTATAAATATAATTACTAAGTTTTAGCCTATATTCTGGATTCATTCGATTTGTGTTTCTTGTATCAAAAAACAATTCACTTTCTAATTTCGGTTTCATTATATAATTGAAATCTTTATATACTCCAAAATATTCTTCCTCATCATAATCAAATGCTATATATACATCTAATTTGAGTTTTTGATTTTCAAACATTCTGAGTATTTTGAAATTCTTGAATAAATCTAAATCTTCAATAAATGCATTATCTGTTTTATACATAGAATCTCCTAATGAACTTCTATGTCCTTTCATGACATTTATTACATTGGTTACTAATCCATGTTGTCTTGCATAAAAATCGGTATAAGGACTATCTTGATAGTTTTGATATGATAGTTTTGGATCAATTGCAAATGCATATCCAGCCGCAGATGAAAATGGTTCAATACCAAATTGGTATTGTAAAAAATCAGAACCTTCTTTTATTAGTTCTGTATTACTTAAAAACGCATATCTTTTATACGGTAAGAGATTTTTCATATGATTTATATATTATTATTCGGTTTCCATTTTTTATATATATTGTGGAGAGTTAAGGCTTTTTAATATATAAATAAAAAAAATTTTATATGTCAGAAGATTTAGATAATAAGGATGTTAAAGTTAAACCTGGGAAGAAAACAACGACACGAAAAACAACAAAAAAAACTACTCAGAAAATAGATGAAACACCTAAAGTTGAATCATTGAACGCTGTATATAAATATGACGCAAAAGATGGTGAACAATTGATTGTTGATAAACCATCAACACCTTTAATAAAAGTGGAACCACAAGAGGTTAAGCCAGAAGAGGTTAAAGAGGTTAAAGAGGTTAAGCCAGAAGAGGTTAAACCTAAAAATAATAATATTCAAATGCAAAAGCCTTCAATACCAAAAACAAATGGAGAGATTTATGAAGCATATATTAGAGAATTAAAAAATTTTAAATTGGTTTATAATGGTGATGTTATATTTGATTCAACATTATCTAAAAACAATTCCACATTAAAATTTGAAGCTGATTATTTTGTCTTATTTGGTAAAAAGTATTCTTATAATGGATTAAGAATACAAAAAATTTAATGTAAAAAAATGCGTAATATCTATACAAGAAGTAAGTTTAAAAAATTATACGAGGATTCATCAAGTGTGAAGGATGTTGCTAATGTTAGTAATCAACCAGATGAAATCATCAAAGCCTGGAATTTGAGTTTAGTGGGTGCAACTACTAATTTTTTTGTTGGAGGAATTCTTAAAGGATTGAAAGCTATTTATAAAATGGGTAGACAGGCTTGGGCTATAAAGAACTTATCAAGTAAATTAAATAAAGAATATTTAAAAGGTTTAATATTTTATCTTGATTCTAAAAATATAGATTCGACTGGTAAATTGAGTGTGCAAGGTGAAGAAAAAAACACTTCAACATCTACAACTACAACAACACAGGTGCAAGATGTGAGTAGTTATGGTTTAAGTGAAATTAAAGAGGTGTTGGCAAATATTAACACACTTGAAGAATTTAACGCAAGTCCAGAAGTTGAAGAGTGGAGAGAGATGATATTACAAAAACGAGAAGAACAAAGAGTTTATTGGAGTGAAGGTGCTCTTAAAAAATATGAAGAAGATATCCAAAATGCAACTAATAAAGCTGAAAAAGAGAAGGCTCAGAATAGATTAAATAAATTTTTAAAAGGTGATCCTAGTGATCCTAATGAAATTGGTAAAGAAGAATTTGATAAAGACATTAATCAAGTAATAGAAATTAATAAATTGATTGATGAAAAAGAAAAAGAATTAAAATCTGGCTCTCCTGCTAATGTCACACCTATAGAAACTATATTAGATAAATTTAAAAAAGTAATACCTGATTTTAATCCGACTGTAGAAATTGAAAATTATAAATTAGATTATCAGGATTATAAAAATTTAAAAGGTGAATTAAAAAGGGATAGCATTGCTATTGGCGATACATTTGCATATTATACAAATGCCAAAAATCGTGAGGTTGTTAAAGTTATTAATAAAGATGCGGAACCTGGAATTGTTACGGTAGTTTCAAATAAGAACCATAGTGGACATAGTGCAGAGGTTCCAAGGTTGTTGCCAAGTAATTTCCCAGGATTTAAAGTTTTGTCTGAAATGGAAAAATTCTTACAAAAATATGGCAATAGTTATGAAAATTTAGATGATGAAAATAAGAAACTTACATTAAATATTTATAGAAAATATTTAATTTTTAAAGAAATTAAAAAAGATATGTCAGAAACACATCCTTTACCATCTAAGGTTTCAGAATCATTACTATTAGAATTACAAGTTAAACCTAAAAGTTCTAAATTTGTTAAAGGAACAGTAGGTGTTGAAGGTGGTGATTTACAAGGTAATCATCCTTTGAAAGATATATTATCAGATAAAGATGTTGAGAGATTGAAAAATCCTAAAATTGCAGATCTCTCTGTTAGTGATTTAAAATATGGTGAAATAATTAAAAAATTTAAAGAAATAGAAACACCAGATTATTCACCTAAGACAGAAGTTGCGAAAAATGTTAATAAGTATAATTTAGAAGTTGTTAGATTACTTGCAGATAAAGAATTTACTGATGATAAATCAAAAAAAGTATGGGCGACAAATGTTAATAGAATAAATGCATATTGGAATGAATTAATAAATATTAGTATGGTTAATGTGTTAGATACTAAAGCATTATCAACAGATCCAACAATAAAAAGTAAGGTAAATAATGATACATCAACAATAGGCACACAAAACGATTTAAGTATTTTGGAAGCACAAGGTATTTTAGGTGATCCATTAGTATCAAAGGATATAGGAGAAAATCTTATTATTTTATCTTTAATATTAACCGATGGTACAAAATGTATTTTAGCAGGTAAAGGCTATAGATGGGGATTAGATAATCTTAAGAGATTGATTAGAATTACTACTTTCATTGAGATAGAAGAGGTTGATGGTAAAAGAACAATAAAATCAAAACCATCAGAAATTGCGAGATTGTTTCAACAACAGAATTCACTTATTAAAATCGGTGATAAAGATGTTTCTGGTAATAGTCCAAATGTTGACACTTGGTTTTTAATGGAACACAGTCAGAATATACCAAAAGATTTAACAAGACCATATCCAGCAAAATTTATAATTGTTAATGAAATAACTTATAAAGGTATTGGTTCATCCAATGTTAGAGAAGTGTGTTTCTTTGATTTTAGTCAAAAGAAAAATTTCAACATTAATAATGTTAAAACTCCACCTAAAATTGATACCAAATTAGTGTGTATTAATTTACTTAAAGATACTAGTACTAAAATGCTTGACGAGTTGCAATTAAATTCATTACAATCTTCACAAAAGATAAAGAATGATGCTCCTGATATTCAGAAGGCATTAGAACCAAAAAAACAATCATAATTATGAAACCATACATTAATTTTATTAAAGAAAATAAGACAAATGATAATTTTATATCTGATTATGATAACCTTAAAAAATTAATTAATAGGTTTGAAAATGCTGTTACTGCTGGGTATAAGGAACAATTTGATAAGATTATAAGTAGAACACCCGAAGAGGTTAAATCTATTAGTAATGAGAATATTGAAAAAATGAAACAGGAAAAAGAGCAGAAACAAGCGGCAAAAGAAGAAGAGACAAAGAGTACTAAAGAAGTTAATAGAATTAGTAATATTCAGAGTTATATGAAGCAATTGATAGATATAGTAAAATATTTCAATAAAACATATCCGTTATATGATGAAGTTTTAGAATTTTGGAAAAGTATATCAAAACTTAGAAAAGTTAGTGATATCTCAACAGATAAATATTTTTCAATGATTAAAAATATTAAAAAGTCTGGAATAGAAAATGATAAGAAGGTTAATGAATATAGAAAAAATAAAAACTTCAACTCGGTTAAAGATTTAATTGCAAAATTAAATGTTCAATTAGGTGTAAAAAATCCTGAAATTCCAGTAGATAAAATTAAAGTGTATCAATATGGTACATTTCAAAATAAACCAAAATATAAAAGATTAGACAACGATCAGGTGATAAATTATGATGACACTAAATATGAGATTGTCAAAAAGCAATTAACAACATGAAAAAATATAGAGAATTTATAATTGAGAAGTCTTTGGAAGAAGTAGAGAAAGAATTGGATTCTAAATTTGATGATAGTGAGGATAAAGTAGAAGATATTGAATCTAATAGTAAAGAAATAGATGATACAAGAGAAAAAATCCAAAAACATAAAGAGAAAATAGAAGATATGCACACCGATACTTTTGAAGAAGAGACAAAAGATAAATTAGATGCTGAAGTTAAAGATTTTAAGAAATCTGTTACTGATGTAGATGATAAAGTTAAGAAATTTAAAGATAAGATAGAAAATTTAAAAGATAATTAATGTCTAAAATAGATCAAAAGTATATAGATAACCTTCAAATTTTTACAAAGGCTCTTGAAGGGCTTGTTGAGCAACTGAAGTCACAACAAAAAGGTGGAACTTCTGATGTGGTTAATGAGATGCTTGGTAATATACCTACTGATCAATTATCTATGATAGTCGAAGAACAAAAGAAATTACTTACCCAACAACAAAGTATTAAAGCCGATACAACTAAAATAGTTAATGATATTAGTGGAATAAAAACTGCTATAGAATCCCAGAAACAGGCTATAACAAACACTTATGATAAAACCGAGGAAATACTTCAAAGAATTAAAGATGTTAAAAGTCAAAAAGAAACTGGTATGTTTGGTACTATTGAATCTGGTGATAATAGAAATAAAGTTGTAAGTGCTGTTAAATCAATTATACTTATTGCTGGTGGTGTTCTTGCTATTGGTATGGCATTTAAATTAGTTGGTAATGTTGACTTTACATCCGTAGTTGGTTTATCATTGGGTATTCTTATAATGGTTCAAGCATTTAAAACAATATCTGAGATGGATATTGGAGTTACAGATATGGTGTTTGCAGGACTTATGCTTACTATTGTAGCAGGTTCATTATTAGCATCATCATATATTTTAAGTATGATGCCTACTATGTCTATTGAACAAGGTATAACATTATTGTTGGTTGCTGGTTCATTAGGATTAGCTACTTGGTTAATATTGAAGGGTGTAAATCAAATAAATATTAAGAAAGATTGGTCAACAATATTATTATTACCTTTAATGTTACCATTAATTGCTACTGGAATTTGGCTTTCTAGTTACATTTTAGCACAAGTTCAACCAATTTCATGGCAACAAGCATTATCAATAGCCATAACAGGTGTTGCTATTGGTATAGCATCATTAGCTGTTGGGTTAGCAATCAGAGGTATGAAAGGTGTTACGTGGAAAGAAATTTTGGCTATACCTATTGTTATTCCGCTAATTGCACTTGGTATAACATTATCAAGTTTAATATTTAATGGTGCGTTTGGGTTACCTGGGTTTCAGCCAATAAAAGATCCAATGGGATTATTAAAGGGGTCATTAGTAATAGGTTTATCAATATTGATATTTGTGCCAGCATTAATTTTAATTGGTAAATTTATTGGTAGTAATATTGCAGCATTAGGTGTTGGGTTGTTGGGTATTGTAGGTATTGCTGTTGCTATGGTAGCAACATCTTGGATTTTTACTTATGGTTTACCAGATAAAAAACTTCGTTATCCAGATATTGCTTGGAGTTTTAGTGTTGGATTAGGTATGTTAGCATTTTTGCCTGCATTAATTATTTTTGGTGCAATTGCAATGACAGGTGTTGGAGCATTATTATTATTAGCTGGTGCGGCTTCAATTCTTGGATTATCTGCTGTTATGGTTGGTGTTGCTAGTATATTGAATGAAGGAATTTTTGATAAATTTCCGTCTATATGGTGGGCTCTTGGAGTTGGAATTTCACTTGTTGCATTTTCAGCTGCTGCACTTATTGCTATTCCTGCTATGATTGCATCAAATATTATGCAATTTTTTGGTGCTGATGATCCACTTATTAGTTTAGCACAAAGTATGGTTGATGTGTCAATTACATTACAAAAAGGAATTTGGAATGGTAATTATCCTTCACTTCTTTGGGCGACAGGTGTAGGTGCTGGGTTACTTGCTTTTGCTGCTATTTCTGTTGGAGCCGCTGCTGGAAGTTTAGTATCAGGTATTTTAAATTTCTTTTCAGGTGATGACGATCCAATAGGCACATTAGCACAAAGTATGGTTGATGTGTCAATTACATTACAAAAAGGAGTTTGGAATGGTAATTATCCATCACTTGAATGGACATTAGGTGTAGGTGCTGGATTACTAGCATTTGGTGGTATTACTGTTGGTGCCTCTGCGACAAGTTTAGTTTCAGGTGTTATGAATTTCTTTTCTGGTGATAATGATCCGTTAGGTACATTAGCACAAAGTATGGTTGATGTATCAATTACATTACAAAAAGGTGTATGGGGTGGTAATTTTCCATCACTTGAATGGTCAAGTGCGGTAGGTGCTGGTTTAGTTGCATTTGGTGCTATTACTGTTGGTGCTTCTGCGACAAGTTTAGTTTCAGGTGTTTTAAGTTTCTTCTCAGGTGATGATGATCCAATAGGTACTTTAGCACAAAGTATGGTAGATGTATCAATTAAATTATCAACAGGAAATTTTAGTTTATATCCAGAGCCAATATGGATAGATAATATATCATATGGTTTACTGGGAATTGCAAAAGTTATTGATGAAGTTGATTTAGATATGGATGATATGGAAAATTTCAATTATTTTCTTACTAATGTCTTACCAAATTTTCAAAATCTTTCAAATTTTCCAAATTTAGATCCTTTTGTTGAAAATGTGAATAAATTTGTGGGTGTTGTTAATAGTATACCAGATAATAAACATGAAGCAATTAAAAATTTATCAGAATCTATAAGAGATTTTTCAGACGCATTAAGAGAGGTTGATATGTCAACATTAGATAAATTGTCAACAATTTCACAAGGAGTACTTTTAGTTTCAATTATAGATGAAGCTAAGTTAAGAGGTGTTTTAGATGCAATGACCGAAAAACAAGCAGAACTTAAAGAGATATATGGTGATGAAGAAAAAGAAGGTGTTTTAAGTAAATTTGGCAATTGGGCAAGTGGCTTAATGGGTAGTGGTGAAGAACGTGAAAAAACCTCAACAGTTGCAGTAGTAAAAGATGATAAAGATTTAGATAGAGAAGCATTTTATAGTAACATTGCAGCTATTAGATCAATGATGCAAAATATGATAGATATGTTGGATTCTCCTGGTCAATCTGGTAGTTTTAATAAATAA
>Ga0210003_1001622_pt1 | contig 19626 bp, 12 predicted proteins | sample LantaG_FD_182804 | JGI IMG/M metagenome (GOLD analysis project Ga0210003, IMG submission 182804) | Deep subsurface microbial communities from Baltic Sea to uncover new lineages of life (NeLLi) - Landsort_02402 metaG (SPAdes) (version 2) | ecosystem: Environmental > Aquatic > Marine > Oceanic >... | reverse complement strand
TGTGGGGGGGGTGGGGGTGGGGGTGGGGGGGGAAGCGAGACGAGAAAGAGCGTTTTGCAGGAAGACAGTGTGTCATTTTACAAGGCAGCAGGGGCGCGATGGACGAGAGAGAGAGAGAGAGAGAAGAAAAGAGAACGAGAGAGAGAGAGAAGAAAAGAGAACGAGAGAGAGAGAGGAGCGAGGAGGAGGAGGAGGAGGAGGAGGAGCCCTTCTCACCCGCTTCCTCTCCCTACTCCTCGAGCAGCGCCGCCACGATCTCGTCTGCGAGGGCCAGCGAGGCGGTCAGCCCCGGGCTCTCGATCCCGGCGACGACGGCGACGCCGCGGGCGCCGTGGGTCCGGGCCCCGGCGACGAAGAAGTCGGAGGAGGACGAGGGAGGAGAGCGAGCCGCCGCCGCCGCCGCCCCCACTGCTCCGCCTTCGCCGCCGCTCCCCCTCCTCGAAAACGGCAGCAGCTTCGGCCTCACGCCCGCGTACTCGGGCCTCAGAGCGCCCGCCCCGGGCAGCCCCGGCCAGTAGGAGCGGATCGCGGCGTCGAAGAGGGCCGCGCGGGAAGGGTCGACGTCGCCGGGCTCGGGGCCGAAGATCTCGCCCCCGCCGCCGCCTGCTCCTCCGCCGCCGCCTCCGCCTCTTTCGCCGTCGCTCCTCCCCTCTCCGTTGAGCTCCCGCGTCTCCCGCTCGCCGAGCCACTCCACGTCGGGCCCGAAGCGCGTCCTCCCGGAGAGGTCGAGCGTGGCGTGGATGCCGAGCCCGGCCCCGCTCGGGTCGGGCAGCGGGTAGAGCAGCCTCGAGAACGGGGACGGTCCCCGCGAGGGCGGGAGCGCAAAGTAGTTCCCCTTGGCGTACGCGAAGGCCGCGCGGGGCGGCAGGCCCTCGGGGCTCGGCCAGCCCCGCAGTCCCGGGACGACGGCGTCGCCCTCGACGAGGTCGCCGTGGAGGAGGCGGGCGGTGCCGAGCCCCGCGGCGACGACGAGCGCGTCGGCCCGCACCCGCACCGTCTCTGGCCCGCCGCCGCCGGCCCCGCCGCCCGCGGCGGTCCTCACGAGCAGCTCCAGCCTCCCGTCCGCGCCCGCGCGGGACAGGTCGCCCCCGACGAGCGCCGCCCTGGACACGATCATGCCGCCGCCGAGGGGCGGGGACGCCGCCGCCGGCGAGGAGGAGGAGGAGGGGGCGGAGGGGGAGCGGGAGGAGGACGAGGAGAAGGAGAGCGAGCTGCCCTGCCCCTCGACGTCGGCCGCGAGCGCCTCGACAAACGCGTGGCTGTCGAAGATGCCCGAGTCGCGCGACAGCAGCGCGCCGCCGGCCGAGCCCCGCGCGCGCCCGAGCGCCGGCTCGAGCTCCCTCGCCCTCGCCGCGGTCAGGAGCTCGAGGCCGCTCGCGCCGCACAGCCGGGCGTTGGCCGCGAGCGCCTCGAGCCTCCCGGAGGGAGCGGAGGGAGGGGGCGCGGAGGCGCGGGCCGGAGCGCGCGGGGGGGCGTCCCCCGCCGCCCGCCCCGGGGCGACGACGAGCTTCCCCAGCTTCCGCGCCCGCACCCCCCGCTCGGCGCAGAACTGCCACAGCCTCCGCGCGCCCTCGACGCACGTCCTGGCCTTGAGGGACCCCGGGGCGTAGTAGAGGCCGGCGTGCACGACCTCCGACGACCGCGACGAGACGCCCGCGCCGGGCCGCGCGCGCGCCTCGAGGACGAGGACGTCCCTCGGCCCGCGCCGGCTCGTCCCGCGCCCGGGCACGGGCCCGAGGCCGAGGCGCAGGGCGCGGGCGACGGCGAGGCCGACGGCGCCGGCCCCGGCGACCACGACGTCGGCGTCGATCGTCTGGAGGCGGGGGGTGTTTTGTTTTGTTTTGGGGTTTCGAGGTCTCGAGGTCGCCGTGAGCGGGGTCGCCGCGAGCGGGGTCGTCGTGAGCGGTCGACGAAGAAATCGCGGCGAAACTTGATGCTCTCTTCCGATCGTCGATTTGTAGACGTCTCCCTCTCCCTCTCCCTCCCCCTCTCGCTGCCTACAGGGATCGACGCCGTTGACAGCAGCCGGGCGCCTCGCCCAGAAGCCATCGCGCGTGCGCTTGAAGCGGCCAAGCTATTTGCGTTTTTTCTCCCCTCTTCTCTCTTGATCGAAAAAGTGAGAGCCAGAAAAAGCTCGAGCGCAACCTCGGCCTCCTCGTGCCACCTTTTTTTAAGCTGCTTTCTTTTTTTCTCTCTTGAGGCCCTCCTTTCTGTCTCTTTTAGTTCCCGCGTAACTTCCTCCAGACGCGTGACTAGAACAGCTGCGGCTGAAAGAAATTCCGCACCAACCTTTTTCCCCCTTTTTTTTTTTTTTTTTTTTTTTTTTTTTATGTAGAGCGGCGAGAGATTTTTCTGGAAATTTCTCCCATCACAATTCTTTCAGCCTCGGGCGCAACGCGACCGCCAGGACGGCGGGAAGGAAGCACGCAGAGTCACCTGCGCGAGGTGTTCCGGGCACGGAGCGAGGGAAGGCCTGCAACACCGCGGCTAAAAAGAAAGAGACGAGGGCATTGTCTTCGTTTCTCGTCGAGCACCGAAAAGAGGGCCAACTCTTTTCGCGATTCGTCTCCGATTCGTTTTTCGTCGTACGTGGCTCTCGATTGAAAAAACATTCAATAGATCGGCGCCCCACCGCTCTCTTTCCTAGCCTCTCCGACGACCCATGTCTTGGGAGGGAACGGATCCGGCGGTCAGCTTCGGCGAGGAATTTCTGTGGAATGTGGGAGCTGACGGGCTCGGGGCCGCCCCGGCGAATCTCTCGTCGTCAGTGGCGACTCTGCCGCCGTCGGCAGGAGCCGCCGAAGTCGGCAGCGCGAGAGGAGTCGGTTTACCCAAGGCAGCAGCAGCAGGAGCTGGGGCTGGAGGGACGGCGCCTCAACAGCAGCAGCATCAACAGCAGCAGCAGCAGCAACAGGCAGCGTTTCTCGCGAGCCTCTACGCAGAGTTCGGGGTAGCCCCGCCCCTCTCCGGTTCAGGGGGAGGGGGAGGAGTTGGAGGAGGTGGGGGGGGGCAGGGGCGGCAGCTGCACTATCAGCAGCAGCAGCAGCACCACCACGATGCCTTCCACGATGACGCCGCGGCGCTCGACCTCAGCAGGCTGATGGAGAGCGCGGCGATGCTCGCAGGAACGCAGCAGCAGCACCACCACCAGAACGCCCTTTACCACCCCCAAGGAGGGGGGAGGGGCGGCGGGTCTTCGGAAGGGAGGGGCGCCGGGCGCGGCCGGGGCCGAGGAGGAGGAGGAGGAGGAGGAGGAGGCTTCGACGCCGGCGGCGTCGGAGGTTTTGACGACGGCAGCGGCGCTTTCGACGGCGGCTGGGGCGTCCCGCAGGGAAGCCTCGGGTTCGGCGGCGGCGGCGGCGGCGCGCGGAGGGGGGGGAGAGGGCGCCAGGAGGAGGGTGGCGCGGCGCCCGGAGGAGGAGGAACGGGGGGCATGTTTTACCCCGGGAAGCAGAGCCAGCACGGCGGCGGCGGCGGCGGCTACCAGCAGCAGCAGCATCAGTTTCTGCTGCAGCAGCAGGTCGCCGCGGCGGCCGCGGCGGCCGCGGCGGCGGGCACCAGCGACGGCGATCCCTTCTCCGCCGCCGCCGCCGCCGCCGCCGCCGCCGCCGCTGCCGCGGTGCAGTCCTCCGCCTCGGGCTCGTCGTCCTCGTCCTCCTCGGCCGCGGCCTTCGCGGCGCTGCAGCAGTACATGAACGCCCTCCGTGGCGGCGGCGTCGGAGGAGGAGGAGGAGGAGGCAGCGGTGGCGGGAAGGCGGGAGGGAGCGGAGGAGGAGGCTTCGGAGGCAACAGCACCAGCAGCTACACCGGCTCGCCGTCGTCGTCATCGTCGGCGTCCGGAGCGATGCACGGAGGCTTCCACCACCACCTCCTCCACTACAGCCAGCAGCAGCAGCAGCAGCAGCACCAGAGCCACTTCAACAGCAACCAGCCGCTCTACTCCTCCGCGCCCGCGGGCTTGCACCAGTACCAGCAGCAGCAGCAGCACGGCGGGCAGCAGCAGCAGCACTATGCTCAGCTCCAGCAGCAGCAGCAGCAGCTGGCCGGAGGAGGCTCCGCCGCGGCGGCATACGCCGGCCGAGGGCTCGGCGGCTCCGCCTCCCCGCCGCCGCACTCTCTGTCCTCCTCTGCTTCTTCTTCCTCGAGGGGACACTACGTCGGGGCAGGGGGCGCGCAGCCCGTCTCCGCGGGACAGCGCGGCGGCCGCGGAGCCGGCGGCGCAAACGCCGGGCCCAGTTCGGCCGCTGCCGCCGCCGCCGCCGCTGCCGCCGCTGCCGACGGGGGAGTCGGCGTCGTCGTCCCCGGTATGCTCGCCGGGGAGGTCAACTACAACAAGATCATCACGAAGAAGCTGGCGTCGGCGACGGCGTTCCACCAGGTAAGAAAGGGAGAACTGAAGAGAGAGGGAGAGAGAGAGGTTTCGGTTCGGAAGAGAAAAAGAGACAGGAAAAAACGAAAACGAAGAAGAAAAAAAAACTCACTTTTCCTCCCACAAAAAAAAACGGAAAAAACTCTAAAAACTCTCTAGGTCCTCGACTCCGTCGCCAACTCGGTCCACATGTTCGACGAGGTCAACGTCGCCACGGCCCTGCACCGCCTCGCCAAGCTCCAGCCCCCGCAGGGGTCGGCGGGCCCCGCCGCGCTGTTCTCCTCGGAGCCGTTTGTGCGGCTCGTCGCCGCCGCCGCGACGCTGCTGCCGCGGTTTGGGGCCCAAGCCGTGTCCAACACGCTGTGGGCCTTCGCGACCCTCGGGTACTTCCCCGCCGACGACCTGCTGGACCGGATCGGGAGGCACGCTGCGGCGACGATGTCGACGTTTAGGCCGCAGGCGACGTCCAACACGCTGTGGGCAATGGCCAAGCTCGGTGAGGAGTTTTTTTTAAGTTTTCGAACTTTTTCCTTTCGCTTTTTTCCCCATCGAGTTTTCCCCCCCTTTTCCCGCCGTTTTTCTTCATTTTTCTCTTCTCCGGTCTTCTTCATTTCGCTCTTCTTCTCTTCTCCTGCGCTCACTCCTCCCGCCCCTCTCTCCTCCCCCTCCTCCTCCCCCTTCACCTCTTCCTCCTTCCAGGCTACGTCCCCTGCGACGAGCTCCTCTCCGCCAGCGCCGCCCAGATGAGGGCGGACATGGGCTCCTCCGTCCCGCAGGACATCTCGAACTCGCTCTGGGCGTTCGCGACGATGCGACACTACCCCGGCGCCCCCCTGCTCGACGCCGCCGCGGCGAGGGCGGCGGCGACCGCCCCGCGCTTCAAGCCGCAGGAGATCGCCAACACGCTGTGGTCGTTCGCGACGCTGGGGCACGACCCGGGCGCCCCGCTGCTCGACACGCTCGCGGCGCAGGCCGCCGCGCGCGTCGGCGCGTTCCGCCCGCAGGCGGTGTCCAACTCGCTGTGGGCCTTTGCGAAGCTGGGGTACTCGCCGGGGCACGGCGTGCTCGACGTCGTCGCGGCGCACGTCGGGGGCTCGCTGCACCAGTACACGGCCCAGGAGCTCGCCAACTCGCTCTGGGCGCTGGCGGCGCTCGAGTTCCACCCCGGCGCGCCGCTGCTCGACGCCGCCGCCACGGCCGCCGCCGCGCGCCTCGACCAGTTCTCGCCGCAGGACGCGACGCACGCCGTGACCGCCTACGCGCGCCTGTTCCACGCCCCGCCCGAGGCGACGGGGCTCCTGCCGCTGGCGGCGAGCCACGTGGCGAGGTGCTGGCACAGGTACAAGCTGGCGGAGCTGACGTCGATGCTGTGGGCGCTGGCGCTGCTGCGCGGCGGGAGCGGGAGCGGCGCTTTCTCGGAAGACTCGGCCTCCTCCTCCTCCTCCTCCTCCTCCTCCTCCTCCTCCTCTTCCTCCTGGCCCGCGCTGCTCGCCAAGCTGGCGACCGTGCCCGTGTCCTCATTCGACGATGCCGACCTGCACCAGCTCTACGGCGCGTTCCTGATGCTGGGCGGGAGGCGGGTGCAGCTGGCGTGGGAGGCCGAGGAGGCGGAAGGGTTAGTCGGAGCGGCAGCAGGCGCGGCGGCGTCGACTGGGGCAGGAGCGGCGGAGGAGAAGAAGGCTGCTGCTGCGCCTTCCTCCTCCTCTTCTTCTTCGGGCGACGATGGCGACGAGAGCGACAGCGAGAGCGAGAGCAGCAGCAGCGAGAGCGACGACGACGACGACGGCGACGACGACAGCTCCTCTGACTCCGCCTCCGAGCCGTCTGCCGCCGCCGCCGCCGCCGCCGCAGCCGCAGCCGCCGCCGCCGGCAGAAAGGCTTTTCCTTCTTCTCCCCCCGTTTCTGCTGCCGCCGCCGCTCCTTCTCCTTCCTCCGAGCTCGCCCACCTCGCCGCGGCCCTCTTCCCGCGAGACCTCGTCTCCCGCGGAGAGGCGGTCTGGATCGCGACGGCCCCGCGCCGGCCGCCGGCGGGGAGGCTTGCCGCCGAGCTCTCGGCGGCGCTCTCCGCGCTGGGTATCAGGCACGCCGTGGGGGGCACGACGCCCGACGGGCTGTTTGCCGCCGACGTCGCGCTGCTGGACGCCTCCGGCGGCACCCCGGCGGGCCCGGCGGGCTCCCCGCAGCCCCCGCGGCGGCCTCAGCCGCTGGCCTTCCTCGACGCCGACGGACCCGCCGCGTTCGCGAGCGGGTCGCGCAGGCCGCTCGGCCGCACCGCCGCGCGTCGGGCCGCGATGGAGGCGTGCGGGCTACAGCTGCGCGCCGTCCCGTACTTCGAGTGGGGGGCGCTGTCCGACGGCGGCGGCGGCGGCGGCGGCGGAGGGATTCGAGACGACGAAGGGGGCCTCCTCGGAGGCGCGGGGGGCAGGGCGGGGGGAGGGGCCGCTCCGCTCTCCGGCGCCGACGGCGCTCCTTCTTCGGCGTCCGCCGCCGCGGTTGCGGGAGCGCTGACTAGGACAGCGTACGTCGCCAGGCTCCTGGCCTCGCTGCCGGCCGACCTGGTCGAGCGCGCGACGATCGCGAAGGGAAGCGCGGACGCTGCTGCGCCCGCGCCGGCGCCTGCGCTGCCGCCCGCGGCGCCGCCGTCGCCCGCGGCCGCCCTCGCCGCGGCCGCTCCTGCTCCCCCTCCTCCTCCCCCCGCTCTCCTCACGGAAGAGGCGAAACGGGAGCTCGAGCGCAGGAGGCTGCGGGCCGAGCGCAGGGCCGCGAGGCTGGCGCGCGAGGCCGCGCGAGAGGCCGAGAGGGCGGCCAAGCGAGCGGCCCACCGCGCCGAGAAGCGGGCCGCGAAGAAGGAGGAGAGGAAAAGGGCAAAGGCCGCCGCGGCCGCCGCTGCCGCCGCTGCAGCTGCTGGCGCCGCTGCTGCCGCTGCCGCCACTGGCACCGCCGCCGCGCCTGTATCGGAGGAGGCAAGGGCCGAAGAGGAAGCTGCAGCAGCTGCTCCTGCCGAGAAGGAAGAGGAGGAGGAGGAAGAAGAAAAGGATTCAGCCACCGACACCACCGCCGCCGCTGCCTCCTCGTCTTCCAAGCCCGATGCCGAAGCTTGAAGAGGTGCGTGGCTATTCCGAAGAAGTGCGTGGCTATTCCGAAAGAGCAACAACCAAGAAATCAAGATCCATTACGAACGCCAGCCGTGGCAAGGGAAAAGAAAAGCGTCATCTCGACCTTTTTGACCTTCTCCCGACCTCGCAACAAACGACGACCAAACCACCCCCACCATCTCACAAAAAAAAGGCCCCAAAAAGATAAATTCCATCTCCGTTCCATCGGTACCTAAAAGAAGATGAAGTAGAAAGAGCGTACCACACACCATTTTACAACTACTTCGATTTCTCTTGCCCCTTTCCTTCCGAATCCGGATTGAAGAAGAGGTGATTGATATTAGCTTTTTATTATATCAACAGAGATCAAACTTTTGATTTTTTCCTCCCCACCCTCCAAAAAGTCAACAACCAATTTTCACCTTTACCGCGCACGCTGGCCGAAATTCGGAGTTTTTTTTTTTTTTTTTTTTTTTTTTTTTTTTTTTTTTTTTTCTTTTTTTCTTTTCTCTTTTTGGAAGGAAGAGTGCCGCCCCTGCTTGGCGACGACGCATCGTTTTTCTCATTCGAACAATCACCCAACACTCTCACAAAGGGACACGGGGGGAAAAACGCGTTGTTTTTTTCCTCTTTCACTCGTGCGAAAAAGGTCGGGGGTCAGGGAGGCCGGAAATACTTGCGGCGTGCTGCGCCTCTCCTTTTTTTTTGCGCGCTTCTACGAGTTTGTAACAAGCCGTATCTCTTCGAATGTCCTTCGCGATTATTAAGAAAAATGAAAAAAGGGGAAAACCGGAGAAGAGAGAGAGAGTCAGGCGTGTCGAAGAGTCCCCCCCCCCTTTTTCACTTTCTCTCCAACGGGAAAAAAATGCATCAGCAGATCTCCAGCAGCGCGGCCGCACGGCCCGTCCCTGCTTCTTTCTTCCGCGTGGAAGCAGCACCACGAGATGACCGCTCTCACCGTCTCTACGTCGCTATCCCGGCGAGAAGGCGGCTAGTCAGAGCGAGAATCGTCCCGAAAAGCAGCAGCAGCAGTTTTTCGATTGGAGCAAACGGCGGCGACGACGGCGTCAGTGGTGCTTCCTCTCTTCCCTCGCCCTCGACGAGCTCAACCAGCTCAGCCAGCAGCTCGGCCAGCAGCTCGACTTCTCAGTCTCCCGACCCGATGCGCCCCTACCGCCGCGCCCAGTCCCGCTCGATGGTCCGGTTCATGCTGCCCGCCGCCCTCATCCCGCTGGCCGACCCCCTGCTCACGCTCGTCGACGTCCTGTTCGTGTCGCACGGCGGGGACCTCCTGCTGCCGCCCGCCGCCGGCGGCGGCGCCGCGGGCGCGCTCGGCCGGGCGCTCCTCCTCTCTTCCTCCTCCTCCTCCTCCTCTTCTCTTGCGAGCGGGGTCGGGATCGCGGCGACGGCGACGGAGCAGCTCGCCGCACTGAGCCCGAACGCGCAGATCTTCACTTTCATCCAGTACATGCTCGGGGGGCTCGGTGGGTTTTTCCTTTCGACTTTTCTTTTTCAACCGTTGTTGAAAAGTTTCTGTTTTTTCCCCCTCGCGTGGGGGCCGCCGAGGAGGTCTCTTGAGCGAGGCGCGGCGGGAAAAAAAACGTCAAAAAAACAAAAAAACTCTTGTACTCAACCCTTTTCTTTTTTCATGTTGCGAATCCAACCGACAACACAGGAGTGGCGACGGTCAACGAGATCTCCTCTTGCCTGCGGGCCACAGGGAGCGGAGGCGGAGGGGGAGGAGCAAAGACGGAAGAAGAGAGGGCAGAAGCAGAGGAACAGAAACGACGACAAGGAAACCGAGGCGCTCCTCCCCCTCATCGTCCCCCTCCTCCTCTTCCTTCCCCTCGAGCCTCTTCCCTCGCCTCCGCGGCTCTCGCCGCGGCCGCCCTCGTCGGCGCCCTCACCGCCTGCCTCCTCTGGAGCGGCCTCGGCGCGCGCGCCCTCGCCTCCACGGGCGCGCGGGAGTCCCTGCTGCCGCTCGCGCGCTCCTACCTCGTCGTCCGCTCCGCCGGCGTGCCCCTCGCGCTGGTCGGCGGCGTCTGCCAGGCCGCGCTGCTGGCGCAGCGGGACGCGAGGGCCCCGGCGAGGGCCGTGGCCCTGCAGGTCGCGGCCAACGTCCTCGGCGACTGGCTGCTCGTGTCGCGGGCGGGGCTGGGCCTGCCGGGCGCCGCGCTCGCGACCGTGGCGGCGCAGGCCGCGGGGTGCGCCGCGCTGCTGCGGGCGCTGGGATCCGCGGGGAGCCGGGCGAGGCCGAGCCCGGGGGCTCTGAGGGCGGCCTTTCGGAGGGGGCGGGCGGAGGAGGGGGAGGAGGCGGATGGGGAGCCGCGGCAGGGGCGGCAGAGGGAGCGGGGGGGCCTTGCCCCCTCCGCTCCTCCCCCCCCTCCCGCCGCCTCTTCCTCGCCGCCGCCGCTGCCCTCGCCCGCCGCCGCCCTCGCCGCCACGGCGGGCCCCGTCACGCTCACCTACCTGGCCAAGACGGCCTCCTACTGGCTGATCCAGTCCGGCGCGACGCGCCTGCCGTCCGTCGCCGCCACGGCGGCGCACCAGCCGCTCTGGGCTGCATGGACGCTGCTCTCCTTCGCGCACTCGCCGCTGGAGGCCGGCGCGCTGGCCTTCGTGCCGCCCGCCGCGGCCGAGGGGGAGCGGGAGCGGCGGGCGACGCTGCGGGTCGTCGCCGAGGCCGCCGCGGCCGCCGCGGCCTGCACCGCGGCCGCCGCCGCCGCGGTCGCGCTCTCGCCCGCGCTGCTGACGCCCGACGCGGCGCTCCACCCCCTCCTCAGGTCCCTGGCGCCGCAGGCTGCGATCGCGACGGCGCTCTGCGCCGCCGACGTGGCTGCCTCGGGCTGCCTCGTCGCGCGGCGCAGGCTGGCGCCGCTCGTCAGGTCGATGGCCGCCGCCGCCGTCGTGACTCTGGCGGCGGCGCGCGTCTCTGAATCGATGAACCTCGGCCTCGGCGGTGTGTGGTGGAGTCTGGTGGCATTCTTCGCGGCGAGGGCCGCTGGGAGCTGCGGAGCGCTGTGGAGGGCCGGGGAATTTCGGGTAAAAGGAGGAGAAGAAGTTGGAGGCGATGGAGGTGGGTTTGTTGTTGCTTGAAAGAAAAAGAAAAGAAAAAAGGAATGAAAAAGAGAGAAAAAATCAGAAGTTTTGTACTCCAGTGCCCACGGCTTGAACACCAAACGATCGATCGCAGCTTCGATCCCAAATCTCCCTGCTTCTCCTCCATCTCCACACCAACCAGGCCTCCCGCTTCTCTGCGTCATCATGCCGCGGGCCGTCATCATCGCTACGTCGGCTTCTGAGCTCTCCGGGGCACCCACTGGCACGTGGCTCGAGGAGGTCGCGGCTCCGTATTATCTGTTCCAGGGCGAAGACTCGATCGATGACGTCGTCATCGCGAGCGTGCGCGGCGGCGAGGTGCCCGTCGACGCCAAGAGCCGTGGTGAGGGGTTCTACTCCGCCGCGGCCAAGAGGTTCGACGCCGACCCGGAGGCCACCAGGAAGCTGAAGGAGTCCGTGCCCGTCGCCGACCTGATCGAGTCGCTCTCGATCAGGTCCAAAGAAGGGGGAGAAGAGGGAGAGGACCAGGTAGTCTTGGTCTTCGTCGCGGGCGGCCACGGCATCGTCGACGACTTCGACGACCCGAACCTGACTCGGGCCCTGGAGGCCGCCGCGGCCTCGGGCAAGGTCGTCATCGCCGCCGTCTGCCACGGCGTCGCCGCCCTGCTGCCCGTGAAGCGCCCCGACGGGAAACTTTTGCTCGAGGGGAGGTCCGCGACCTGCTTCTCGGACGCGGAGGAGGACGCTGTCGGCATGACGTCCAAGATGCCCGAGAGGCTCCGCTCGCTCGAGGGCGCCGTGAAGAAGGCCTGCGGCGACGAGCAGAGGTTCTCGAAAGCCGCAGAAGACTGGGGCGTGTGCGTGGTGGCCGAGGGGAAGGTCGTGACTGGGCAGAACCCGGCGAGCTCGACGGGGACGGCGCTGGCGGCGCTGGCGGCGCTCGGGGCCGGCGAGGCGGCGGAAGCGGAGGGTGAGAAGAAGGACGCTTGCTGCTGAAGGATGTTTTGAGTTTGTCTCGTCGTTTTTTCCCCCACTGCTTTCCCTCGCAGGTCGTCGCAGCAGTTTTTCCAGTTCTTTTTTCATCTCGGTTTTTGTAGAAGCGTTTTCTGTTCCAAGGAGAAAGAAGGGAAAAAGTAGAAAATCGCAAAGAAAAAAGATTAAAAGAGAGAGCTCTCATCTCTCTCAACCTCATCTCTCTCCTCTCTCTCGACCTCATAAAAGAGAGAGCTCTCATCTCTCTCGACCTCATCTCTCTCTCTACCTCATTTCCGCGTCGACTTCGGCAGCCAGGCCGGCGTCGCCCAGCAGCCCGCGGATCCTTTCCGCGGCGACCGCGGCGCGCTCCCGCACGCTCTGCCTCTGGTCCGTGCTGGCTCGAGGCGGGAGGGAAAAGGGCCGCCGCCTTTCGCGGCGGTCGCCGCCGCCTCCTCCGCCTCCCACGCCTCCTCCTGGCGCCGCTCCTCCTTCTTCGGAGAGGCCCCCGTCGTCGTCGTCGTCGTCGTCGCCCTCCTCCTCCCCTCCCTCTTCCCCTCCCTCCTCGGGCGCCCGCGCCAGCCCCTCGAGCCGCGAGAGCACCCCGGCGCCCTCCAGCGCGCGCGCCCTCGAGAAGGCCCTCCTGCGCGCCGCCTCGCGGCGCTGCGAGAAGGTCAGGCGGCTCTCGGCGCCAGCGGCGCCGGCGGCGCCGTCCCCGACCCCGTTGCGCGCCGCGCTCTCGGCGGCCCTCGCTGCAGCGGCCGACGAGAAGCCCGCGGGAGACCCGCCCTCGACGTTCCACGCGCAGAGGTTGAGCGCGAGCCACGCCCCGGCCAGCTGCACCGAGCGGGGCGTCCGAGGACGCGGGCGGGTCCCGCCCTCTCCTCCGTCGCCCCCTGCCCCTCCTCCTCCGCCGCCGTCGAATAGCAGGGCCGCGACGAGCCTGCCGCCGTCGGTGGCGTCGAACGCGGCGGCCCTGACGGGCTCCCGCCCCGCGGCGGCGGCGTTGGCCAGGGCGAGCGCGGCGTGCCTGGCGCAGGAGAAGAGCGACGCGCGCGAGGTCTCAAAGGCCGGGGAGTGCGGGGAGGAGCGAAAAGAAGAGGGCAGGGGAGGGTAGACGGCTTCGGCGACCGCGGGGCTCTGCTGCCGCTGCTGCCGCCCGGGGGCGCTCCTCCGCCGCCGCTGCCGCCGCTTGCGCCTGCGGCGGTCCTCGGCCTCCTCCTCCTCCTCCTCCTCCTCGCGGTCGTCCCCGGCGGCCAGGGAGAGCAGCGCGAGCGTCGTCGAAGCCGAAGGAGAGGTCGACGAGGGGAAAGCGTCGTTGGCAGAATTTGGCTGCGCAGCGGGAGCAGCGGCTGCGGCGGCGGCGGCATCGCCCTCCCCCGTCTCCATCATCTCCGCAGCGGCCTCTGCCTCCGCGGCAGCAGCAGCCGGAGCCTCCTCCTCCGGCGCAGAGGGATACAGCGCGGTCCCCTCCTCCAGGGCCCGGCGCAGCACCCGCCAGAGCCCCGGGCCGCCCCACCGGCAGACCTCCTCGACCTCCGACGCGCCCGCGTGCGCGAGGAGGTTCTGCAGCAGCGCGAGCGCGCGGGAGCGCACGCGGCCGTCCCCGCCGCGGAACGGGAAGCGGGGGGGCGGCGTCGGGGAAGCGAGGGCGCCGCCGCTCTCGCTTCCGCCCCCGCCCCCGCCAAAACCCGGCGGCCCCCCGACGCCGCCGGCGAGCTCCTCGGCGGCCGCCCAGGGCAGCGCCGAGAGGACCCTCCTGCGGTCGCGCGCGCTCGCGCCGTACGCGGCGTTCGCGAGGCCCCAAACCCCGTTGAGGCGGAGGACGGCGTCGTCTCGGGGCGCGAAGGGGGGGTAGGGGGAGGCAGAGGCGGGGGAGAGGAGCTGCGAGGAGCGGAGGAGGAGGAGGCGGGACTGCTCCTCGGGCCCGGGGGTCGCAGGCGGAGCCGAGGAGGAGGAGGGACCGCCGCCGCCGCCGACGGCGCACCCGAACGCGCCGTCGCGGGCCAGCGCCGCCAGCAGCTCCAGCGCGCCGCGCTCCACCGCCTCGGCCTTGAGCGGCGAGAAATCGAGGAGCAGGTTGCACAGCGCGGCCGAAGCGTTGGCGCGCAGCGCGCCGACGGCGCGCTGGAAGGCGCCCCCCGCGCCCTCGCCGCCGCCCTCGCCGTCGCCGAGGCGCGGCCTGAGCAGCAGCGAGCCGAGGAGGTGTTCCACGAGCTCCTTGCCCGTGTCGAAGGGGGAAGGGCAGCCTCCTCGCTCTCCCACCGCCGCCGCCGCCGCTGTTGCTCCGGCCGCGAGCCCGGCGCGGAGCGTCCTCGAGGAGCGGGTGGCGACGCGGAGGCACGCGGCGGCCGCCGCGGCCGCCGCGGCGGCAGCGGAGATGAGCGCCAGGACGGGCCCGCCGCGGGGGCCGCCGCTGCCGCCGCCCCCGCCGCCGCCGCTGCCCCCCTCCTCCTCCCCCGAGACCGGGACCAGCAGCGTGAGCCTCCCCGCCGCGGCCTCGCGGAGGAGCGAAAAGTGCCGGAAGCCCACGACGACGGCGCGGAGCGTCTCCGGGTCGGAGAGCGTGCGGCTGCCGTTGCCGTTGCGGCTCGCGTTTGGCGCCGCCGCGGCCGCCGCCGACGCCGACGCGGAGGCCGCGCCCGAAGTCGCCGCGGCCGCCGCGAGGCTCAGGACCGAGAGGCAGGCCAGCGCGGACGCGACAGGGGAGAGGGACGAGGGAGGAGGGAACGCGGACAGCAGGGCGTCCCTCCCGAAGTCGCCTCCTTTGCTCTTTTTCGCCGCAGCGGCAACGGCCGCCGCCGCCGCCGCCGCCGCTGCCGGTTCCGTCTTCCTCTTTTTCTTCGCCTCCTCCTCCTCCTCCTTGTTTTCTTCGTCGGCGAGCCGCCTCGACCTCTGCAGCGCGGCCAGCTGCTGCCTGTCGACGAGCAGCTGCACTCGCGCCACCGCGAAGCGGCAGAGGGCGTCTACGGCCCCGGCGTCGCAGGCCTCGCCGGCCGCGGCGCCGAGCAGGAGGAGCTTCCTCTTTGCTGCTCGCCTCTGCTGCTCCTCTCCTTCCTCCGCCGCCGCGGGCACTCGCCGCTGCTGCTGCCCTTGCTGCTGCTGCATCATCATCAGATGCAGCAGCGGCGGCGGCGGGAGCAAGAGGACCTCGAGGGCGCCCGCGGCCCTGTCCGCCGCGACCGCCGAGGAGAGGTGCTCCAGCGAGCGTGATGGAGGAGAGGACGCGGAGTTGCCGCCTCTCGGGGCGCGCAGCAGCGAGACGACGACGGGGAGCGCCGCGCGCCGCACCGAGGACGCGCGCCGCTGCTCTTCCCTCGACGGGGAGGCGGCGAGCGCGGCGGACAAATATGATAAACAGCAGGATGCATCGGAGACCGCCCGGAGCGAGGAAGAGGAGGAGGAGGAGGAGGGAGCCGCAGAGGCAGAAGCAGAGGCGGAGGCAGCGGCGAGCGTCGTCGCCGCGGTCGCCGCAGGCAGCGACCGCAGCATGAGCGCCTCGAGCGCCGCCTTGGCCCCCTCGGACCCGGCGAGGGGCACCGCGGTCACAGCGCAGGTCTCCGCGGTGAGCAAGGGTCGTAGGGCCGCCGCGGCAGCCGCAGCGAGCGACGACGACGACGACGGAGAGGTGGAGGAAGAAGAGGCGGCCTTGCTGTTGCCGCCGCCGCCCGCCGAGAGACAGGGACGAGGGGCGGTGGCAACGGCGGCGTCGCTCTCCAGGAGCCGAAGCAGCGCCTCGACCCCGCCCGCGGCCACGAGAGACGCTGCGAACGACGGCGGCGAAGAGGAGGAAGAAGAAGCAGGACCACCGCTTGCTGATGCCGCGTCCCGTCGAGCCCCGCTCGACGCCGCCTCGCTGTCGTCCTCGACGGCGCGGCCGAGGATGCGGGCAGCGATGACGGCGGAGGCCGCCGCGCTCGCGCCGGCGCCGGCTGCCCCGCTCACACTCCCTCCGCCGCTCCCTCCGACCCCGAGGCTCAGGAGCCAGACCAGGGCCTCGACGGCCTCCGGGAGCGCGACGACGGCGCACCTTGGCGACGCCAGGGGGGACTCGAAGACGAGGCCGAGGGCGCGGGAGGCCGCGACGGCGACTTGGAGAGAGACGGAACTCGAGGAGGAGGAAGAGTGAGAGCGAGCGAAGGCCTTGGCTGCGGCAAGCGTGGCAAAGAGCGCCGCCCCGCCACCGGCGGCGGCCACGGCCGCGGCGCCGTCCGCGGTGCCGTAAGCGAACGAGCCGATCGCCGCGGCGGCCTGGACAGCTGCGGAGACGACGGCGGCAGAGGCGGGGTCTCTTGCTCCCCCCTCCCCGGGTCCGTCGGCGTCCTCGCCGCCCCTCCTCTCGCTGCCCTCCTCCTCCTCCTCCCTCCTCCGCGTCTCCTTCAGCTCCTCCAGCGCCTCCAGGAGCGTCCCTACGAGGGCCTGGACCGCGCCCAGGCGCACGTAGGCTGCCTTGCGCCCCTTGTTGCCGATGACGTCGTTCTTGAGGGCGCGGACGGCCTCGGCGCGCTGCGGCCAAGAGGAAGAGGAGGCCGAAGAAGAAGAAGCGGCGGCGACGAGCGCGAGCATCGCCGCGGCCGACGTGAGCGAAGGCGGATCAGCCGAGGGAGGAGGAGCAGGAGCTGCTGCGGCGTCCGTTCGCATCATCGTCATCGGTTGGGGCTCGGTGGAGACCATCTCAGCCAGAAGGAGAGCGAGCAAGCCTGAGCGCGCTCGCGCGCGTGTGCCTCCTGTGAGAAAGAGAGACCAAAGATGAGAGGGAGCGAAAAAAAATGGACTCGAGCGAGTTTTTTTTTCCCCTTTCCACTCTAGATTTCCACAAGGACAGAAACAAAAGTCTCGCGGAGAAAGCGCTCTACCTCCGCAACGCAACGCAACGCAGGCAGCGACTAGCTAGCAAGCCATCTTTTCTCTCTTCTAGCAAATGGCAGCCCCCCCTCCCCCGCCGCAACAGGGTGGCCCCTCGGTCGACCACAAGCGCGAGCCGTGCCCTGACCGCATCCTTGACGATGTCGGCGGGGCGTTCGGCATGGGCGCCGTCGGCGGCGGGATCTGGCACGCGCTCAAGGGGGCGAAGAACAGTCCCGGAGGAGCAAGGCTGCGTGGGAGTTTCGAGGTATGAAAGCGGTGTGGGAGAGAGAGAGAGGACGCGGGGACGCGTGTTTTTTGCCATCAGATCGGCGGCCAGCAAGCACGGCAGAGAGTTTCGTCCCGTTGCCTTACTTCTGCTCCGTCTCTCGCTCGCTCTCTTGCCCTCTTTCTGTTGCATTCTATTCTCGCTCGAGCATCGAGATGCTTTTCGTTAGCACCGAGCCCAACTGAAAGAAATGGCAAACGAGGAAGGTGACGACGCCCCGCGTGCGTCAAGCGAAGAAGAAGAGACAGTCGACGACGAACAATCGACGAAAAACTCGCGACGCCGGAACTCAACGCCACCGGGCGTTGCCGCGGTGCGCCGTCGCTCTCTCTCGCTCGCTCGCTCGCTCGCTCTCGACCTTGAGCAAACTTCCGGCATTCACTCCCACTCACTCACTTCCCTCTATCTCTCGATAAAAATAAATGAAACCTCTCCAGGCGATCCGTCGCGAGGCCCCGCGCGTCGGCGGCTCCTTCGCCGTCTGGGGAGGGCTCTTCTCGTCGTTCGACTGCGTGCTCGTGGCCGTGCGCCGCAAGGAGGACCCGTGGAACTCCATCGCGGCGGGAGCGCTCACAGGCGGTTTCCTGCAGCTCAGGACGGGGCCCGCATCTGCGGCCAAGTCGGCGGCGTTCGGCGGGGTGCTGCTCGCGATGATCGAGGGGCTCGGCATCCTGCTGACCAAGATGACGGCGCCGCCGCCGGCGCCGCCGATGCTCGACGTCGCGCCGCCGGCGTCGAGCGCGTCGATCCCTTCCCCCGGGGCCCTGGGAGAGGAGGCGTTGAGCATGATCCCTGGGGCGCCGCCGCCGCCGCTGGGCGGAGGAGGAGGAGCGGAGGCGAGCAGCAGCGGGCAGAGCGGGAGCGGCGGCGGCGGCGGCTTTTTCGGTGGGTGGTTTGGCGGCGGAGGAGGCAAAGAGGCGGGCGCTTCTTCCTCGAATGCTCCCACTTCGACTCCGGCTGGAGACCTGACGTCGGACCCTTTTGCTCCGCCGCCGATGCCCGCGGGACTGCAGGGAGGGGACTCGGGGGCGAGCGGCGGCGGCAGCGGCGGAGGGGGGTGGTTTAGGTGAAAAAAGTTGCATTTTTTCTCTTTTTCGCCTTTTTTCCAGTGTTAGAATTTCCCTCTCTTTTTTTGGCTTCACTTCAAAAGGGGTCTCGATAGATCGAAGAATTCCTCTGAGAGCCCGGGGCAACTAGGAACTCGAGCTTCCGTCCGTCCGTGTGTCTTCTCTTTTTTAGTTCTCTTCACTTTTTTTCTTTTGGAATTCGATCTGGAAACGGGCAATTACCCCGCGCGCAGAGACCTTGCTGGCCCAAGCGGGGGGCCAACTGCCATCGTGGCGGGAGAACAAGCATATATACAAGATGACTCGGGAGCCAGAAGGCGCGCGCGGCGAGAGCCCGGCGACGATGGCTAGCGAGCAAGGGGTCGATGGCGAGACGACGGCTGCCGCAGTGGTGACAGATATTGGAGGCGAAAACGCGGCCCTGCTGCTATCGTCAAGCACCTTACCCCCCTCTGCCGCAACTGAAGGAGGCGAAGACTTAGAAGCCATCCGCAGAGAGAAGAGGTGAGAGAAAAGCGAGAGAGTTCGAGCAGGACAGGCAGCTTAGGGTTGAACGAATCGAAGTAGAGATGAGCCTTTCCGCCCTCCGGAGGGAGCACGAGCTCCGTCGGAAAAAGGAGGGGCGCCTTGGCCTCCCTCCGTTTCACGCTCACCTCCTCCTCCTCTCTCTCCTCCTCTCCTCCTCCCCCATCCCGCCCCCCCTTCCAAAAAAAAAAGGCGCCTCTCCAACCGCGAGTCCGCGAGGCGCATCCGCGCCAGGGCGGGAGAGACTGTCCGCTCCCTGCGCGCCCGCCTAGACGAGCTCGAGGCCGCGCTCCGCGCCGCGGCCGCGAGGAGCTCGGCGCTCGAGGTTGCAGCGGCGAACTGCGCGGCAGAGAACGACGTGCTGCGGGGGCAGCTCGCCGTCGCGGTCGACGTCGCGGCGAAGGCCGCTGCAGGAGGGAGCGGCGCTGCTGCTTCTGCTGCTCCTGCGACGGCAGCTGGCATGTCGTCGTCAGCGGCGGCGGCGGCGCGGGCGCTGCTGCTCTCCTCCGACGGCGAGGCCGGCGCGCCTCCTCCCGTCCCTCTGCCTCTGCCTCCGCCTCCCGTCTCCGCCTCCCCGCAGGGGCAGCCTCCGATGAACCCCCTCGCGCTGAGCTTTTCGTCGCTGCAGCAGCAGCAGCACCTGCAGCAGCACCACCACCAGCAGCAGCAGCAGCTCCTCTTCCACCCCCACCAGCCTCTGCTTCCCTTTCAGCAGCAGCAGCAGCAGCTGTTCTTGCCGCCGCCGACGATGATGCTCGCGCCGCCTCCTCCGTCGGCCGCTGCCGCTGCTGCCGTCGCTCAGCCTCAAGCGCCGGTCTTCGACGCGGCGCAGCTTTCGGCGCTCGCGCAATTGATGTTCCCCCCCCCGCAGCAGCAGCAGCAGCAGCAGCAGCATTCGAGTGTGGCGGCAGCCTCGGCAGCCCTGCAGCAGCACGCGCAGCAGCAGGCTCAGCACCACTTTGCGGCGCTCCAGCAGCAGGCGATGCAGCAGCAGCAAGTTGCTCAGCAGCAGCAAGCTCAGCAGCAAGCTCAGCAGCAGCAGCCCCCGCCGCCGACGCCCTCGCTCGCGCCGCTGGCCTCGCGCTCGGCGACGACGGCGACGACGGCGGCGGCGGCGGCGGCGGCGGCGGCGGCCGTCGCTCCTCCTCTTCTGCCGCCTCCCCTGGCGTCCGCTGCCCCCTCGACGATGACGACGACGACGCCAGAGCAGCACCAGGGACAAGAGGCGGCGCAGCCTCCGCAGGCCCAGGCTCAGACCCCGCGCAAGGAGCTCTCAAAGCTCGCCGCGGCGGCGGCCTCGCTGGGGGCTGCCGCAAGAGGCGCAGCGCCAGAGGCTTAACTTTTTCATCAAGACAAAAAAAACGTTCAAAACAAAAAAGAGGAATCCCCCCTTTCAGATCCCCC
>Ga0210003_1001620_pt1 | contig 19629 bp, 10 predicted proteins | sample LantaG_FD_182804 | JGI IMG/M metagenome (GOLD analysis project Ga0210003, IMG submission 182804) | Deep subsurface microbial communities from Baltic Sea to uncover new lineages of life (NeLLi) - Landsort_02402 metaG (SPAdes) (version 2) | ecosystem: Environmental > Aquatic > Marine > Oceanic >... | reverse complement strand
CTGGCCATCGGCCACGACGGGCTGTTGCGGTTTGGCTGACCGGTCGGTTGCGACGGGCCGTTTGGCCGTGTTCTCACCCGTTTTACCGCCGTCGCGGCTAAGGAAAAAGACCACTGCGCCGGCGATCAACACGACCACAGCCCCAATCGCCACGGGAAGCTGCCACGAGGGTCTCTTGCCGGCGCGGGCCGACACGCGCGAGGCCACCGAGGAGGAATCGAACTGCGGGACCGGCGGGGCGGCAGTGGTCTGAGCGGGCCGTTTACCGGTCTTCGGCGGCAGGGGATCGGCCGCCTTCTTCTCGGACGGGAGCCGCTGCCGGAGCGTCTCGTCGTACTCGGCCTTCTTTTCCGGGTTCAACAAGCAAACTTTCGCCTTGGCGATCTCGTTGAGGAGTTTCTGGGATTGCTTCGAGTACTTGCCACTCTGAAAGTTTTTAATCAGGGCCATTCGGCCGTCGACGGCGATGGCGATGACGTCGCCATCGGGCTCGAAGGGTTCGATACCCAGCAGGCGATAGTAGTGCGGCGGCTGGTCCTGGGGCAGAATTCCCAGCCACTTGCGATAGGGATCAAACGAATCGGACATCAGCAACCCCCAGCCACAGGGTTATTTTGGTTCCACCAAATCCGATCAGGAGCCATTTCCCCTGTCCGGATTATTCCAGAGATTGGCTGCCACCACAAGGCCTCCAAGATTCTTAATGTGTATGGCAATGCAGTAGTCTATACAATATCGGCAAAACGGCGTTCAATGCGGCGGAAGTAAAAGGCGCCGATGAGGAACACGAGGGCGGCCACGGCAAACGACACGCCCAGGACCCCCCAGCAAAACGGTTCGCCCAACATGGCCGACCGAAAACCGCTGATGACGCCGGCCATCGGGTTCAGGGCGTAGACGAGTTGCCACTTTTCGGGGACGATCTTTAGCGGATAGGCAACCGGGCTGGCAAACATCCAGATCTGGACCATAAACGGGATCACGTAACGGAAGTCGCGATAGGCCACGGCCAACGCCGATAGGATCGTGCCGACGCCCAGGGCGGTAAAAATCGTGGCAAATACCAGGACGGGAACCATCAGGAGGTTGACGGTGGGCGAAACCCCGTAGTAGATCATCAGCCCGAACATGACGACGAACGAAACGGCAAAATCGACCAACAGACTCCCCACGGATGCACAGGGGATAATCAATCTCGGAAAGTAGACCTTCGTTAAGAGGTTGGCCTCGCTGATCAGACTTTGACCGCTGTGGGAGACGGCCTGTCCGAAGAAGTTCCAAGGAACGAGGCCGGCAAAGACAAATATGGGGTAGGCCTCGGTGGTGAATTGATCGAGCTTGCCCAGCCGGCCAAAAAATATCGTGAAGACGACCATTGCCATCACCGGTTGGATGACCGCCCAGAGGACGCCGAGGACCGTCTGCTTGTAACGGACCTTGACGTCGCGCCAGGTGAGGAAGAACAACAGTTCGCGATAGCGCCACAACTCTCGCAGATTGACCAGGCGCCAGCCCGGCGTGGGTTCGATCACCAGCAAGGGCGGCTCGGCCGCTGCGGGCAGGGGCGACCCGCCCTTGGCAGCGACGTCTGTGCCTTCGGCTACGGGGGGCTCCGCCGGCTCGTCGGCAACGTCAAAACCTTTTTGTTTGTGCATGAAACGTGGTAGGACAGGTTGGAAGCCGGTCCAGGACTAGTGCTTCGCGGCGGAAGTCTTGTAGGACAGGTTTGTAACCTGTCCCGAGGTGTATTGCCGGGGGATGGACAGGTTACAAACCTGTCCTACGTTGCTAAATCGGCGCGCACTCCGTTCTCGTGGGTGACACAGCACCTCTTTCAGATTCTCCTGGTCTGTTCATTCCATTGGCCGTTGTCGCTACCACCCCTTGTCGCTACCACCCCTTGTCGCTACCCGTTGTTCCTTGATGGCTTGGTCGGTTGACGGTGCGTCGGTGCTTCTCGACTTCCCGGTGGCGGGCAGGCCTCTTACGGGGGGTATTTCGCCCATTGCGGTAAAGTGGGAGAAATATTGCTACCCAAAGGATACCACAATATCAATGGAGCAGTGCTTCGCACGCGATGGTTGCCTGAGACAATCCCGGGTGTTTTCATCGAATGCAACGATTGCACGGGTTTTCCGGAAATTCGGACCATTCAAGGACGGCCACCCCGGTCTCCAAGGACTGCATCCAATGACTGTAACGCCCATTGACGGCGGGGTGTCTGTCACTCGCTCGAAGAAGGGTGTGGATGGGCCGTGCAAGGATTTATTGCACGCATCTCTGGCTATGCCTTCCCTTGCGGTCCGGTTTCGCGGCCGTCCTCTTTGCTTTCCTCCTTGTTTTCCGCCTTATTTTCCTCGGGGGCAACGATGGCACGCGTTTTCCGGAAATCGGGGTCGTTCAACCAGCGGAAGATAAACTCGGCCAACTCCTGCACCCCCTCTTCGGAGCGTTCCACTTTGTCCGTGGAGGTCTGCATCAGGACCTTGACGAGCGCAGGCCACTCCTGGCTGCCCCGCAAATCCCAACGGGCCTTCCCCAATTGGACCCGGTCGGTGATGATGTGATCGCCGAGTTGATACCAATAGGCCACGGTGACCCGCTGACCGTCTCTTTCCCAGGTTGAAAGGGCAACGGAGACCGGCGTTCCGTCCGACGCCGCGAGTCTCAGGGGGGCGTCGCCCTTCAATCTCCAACCGGACGACCGATAACAGTTGGCCGGGTTGTGCAAGGCGCCGACGTCGTACTGGTCGAACAGTGCCACGTGGACCGCAATGGGTTCTCGCTCTGCATGTCGATAGCTGCGATTGATCGACGAGTGGGCCCCCAATTTCTGGCGGATTTCCGGGGGCATTTCCGCCTCCCCACCTTCCCAGCCGTTGATGTGCATCGGCAGATCCTGGACATCCCAGGGGGGGAGTTCCACGCTCGGCGGCTTCATCCCTTGCTGCATCATGTGGGCGCCACCGTAGACCAGGACGACGAGGGCCGCCACTATCAGGATGCGTACGGGTGTCTTGGTCAAAAGATTCATCGAAGATTCATCGCGTACGGATAGGGAACCGTGGTGTTAAATGGTGTCAAAAAAACCTACTATTTGGAGTGTTGCCGGAGCAACGAGGTTGCGTCCATACGCCCCGCAACGGTGGCACGGTCTCTCTTTCTCTTGGCCGTCATCGCCGGTTCCGAAACGTCTTCTTCCGAGAACTCTTCTTCGCGGAGTAGGGATATCTCTTTTTCTAACGGTTTGACGAGATCCAGGAATTCCTGGATGTTGCTGCACGAGGACTCTTCGCGGCGGTCGCCGACGACCTTGATTGCCCCGACCGGGCGATCGCCAACGACCAGCGGCAGTTCGATCTGCCAATAGGGCGGGTGGTGCCCATTTCCGTTTTGCCGCACCCACGAACTATGATAGTCCTCCTCGATGACCGGAGAACTGACGTTGAGGTGGATCTCGTGCAATCCGAACTTGCTTGCCGACTCGACGAGTGTCTCCCAAAGGACGTCCCACTCCCCGGAGCCTTGCAGCCGGACCGTGGTCTCGCGGGCGCCGTCTTCCTTGGAGGTAAGGGACGGTAGGAAGGACTTTCCGACATGTCCCAGGCGATTTCCCAAAAGCACCAGTTCCGCCTGCCCGAACACGCCGGTGGCGATGAGGATGATCAGCAACGCCATGCAGGTCAGCAGGGTAATCAGGTCGCTGTTGAAGTAGACCCCCAGCAGGGCGGCCGCGGAGGTCAAGCCGCAGCATGCGGCGACCAGGGCGAGCACCTTACGGTTGCTTCCCAACAGGCCTAGCAACCGGTGGTGCAAGTGGGCGTGATCGGTGGTGTAGATACTGCGGCCGGTCAGTCTTCGCCGCAGGATGGCCACCGCCGCGTCGAAGATTGGGATGGCCCAGATGGCCAGCGGTGCGGCCAGCAGGACCGTTCCGGGCCCCTTCAGCGAGCCTTGGATGGCCAGCGCTCCGACGATCAATCCGATCAGCATGCTGCCGGTGTCGCCCAGGAAGATGCTGGCCGGTGGAAAATTGAACCGCATGAAACCGACCAGGCCGCCCGCAAAAATCGTGGCCATCACGGCCACCTCGATACGGCCCAACAACAGTGCCATGATCGCAATGGTCGAGACGATGATGATCCCTACCATGGTGGCCAGGCCGTCGATCCCGTCGAGCAGATTGAGCGCGTTGATAGCGCCCAGTATCCAAAACAGCGTTACGGGAATCGCAAACAGTCCCAGGTCGAACGATTCCATGCCAAAGATGCCGATGGCCTGAATCTTGAGCCCGCCGAAGATCAGGATGGAGGCCGCGACGATCTGCCCGGCCAATTTTTGGCGGCCGCGGAGCCCGAAACGGTCGTCGACCAGTCCCACCACGACGATCACCGCCCCGGCCAGGAGCAGGAACGGGACGTTGGGGAGCCTCTCTTGAAGGTATCTATGGAGGGGATTGGGGAAGATCGTCAGGGCCCAGGTCACACCGACCAGGGTCAGGAAGATAGCGACGCCGCCACCCAGCGGCATCGTTTTTGGGTGCAGCTTGCGATGCCCGTCCGGACGATCCGTCAACCCGACATGGGGCGCCGCCTTGCGGACCAGCGCCGTCAGCGCCAGGCTCGTCAGGCAGGCAACGAGGAAAACGGTCACCAGCGGAACAATCAATGCACTCATGATGGGGTCAATCTCGAAGTTCGCTAAGGTGTCGTGGCAATCGTGGCATCGGGTAATATCATGCCGTAAGGCATTATCATGGGGTAGGGCTGTATCATATAGTCAGGCATTATCATGTAGTCAAGCAATCAGGCAATCTCATTCTGGCAGTCGAGGTTCGTATCCGAGGTCCTTGTAACGCCCGCTCTCGCTCGGGCCGGTCACGACGGTCTCGATCACCCCGACGCCAAACGCCCGCAGGATCTCACAGGCGGCGTTGATTTTGGCGGCCTGGCTGACATCGCGGAGAATCGAAACGATCGCCGCATCGACGTGCTGGCTCAGGAGTCGCGTGTCGGCCACCGGCAGAATGGGGCTCGCATCGACAAGGATGAAATCATACTCTGCGCGAAGCTTTTCAAAGAGCGACCCGGCCGCGCCGTTGGCCAGGGCCGTCAGGGCCTGTCTGTTCCAACGCCCGGCGGTCACGACCGCGAGATCGTACGTGGTCGTCTTCTGGAGGACCTCTTCCAAGGTGTTCTCTCCCCGGAGGAACTCGCATACCCCCGGTTGCAGCGGCAATCCGAAGATTTCATCGAAAGCGGGGCGTCGCAGATCAAAGTCGACCAGCACCGCGCTGTGTTCGCTCCGTGCGAGGCTCATGGCCAATTGGGTCGCGAGGGTCGTCTTCCCCTCGCCCCCCATCGCGCTGGTGATCAACACCACCCGCGTCTGCTCCAGGGCTGCCTTGCGAAGCAGTCGGGCCGCGATGCTGTCGGCCGCTTCGGTGAGTCGCGTGTGCCAGTTCAAGTGGCTCGTCGGAGACGCGCCCAACTGGCGAATGGCACGGGTGGGAATGACCGGCACCGAACCGATCACCGAGAGGCCGAGCCCCTCGGAAACCTCGGTCGCCGAGTTGATCCGTCCGGCGCGGAGGTCCCACCAGACGATCAGCCCGGTCGGAATGCACAGCCCCATCAGCCCAGCCAAGGCGGTTAGGGCAAGCCGGCCCGTCCCATCGGGGCTTTTTGGCTGTTTGGCCTGTTGCAGGAGGGTCACCCGCGAACGGGACCGGAGTTCTACTTTCAGTTTTTCTCGCTCGTTGGCAATCCCCGTCAGAACCTGATTGATTTGCCCGATCTCGTCCCGCATCATCTCGACCTCGATCGACGACTCACCGAACCGCTCGGCTTCCTTGCGCTGCCGATCGACGTCCTCATTGAGCATGGTCACCTGCGCCTCGTTGATGGTGATCGCGATCTTGAGTTCTCGGATGTCCTGTTCGAACTCGGCCCGTCTCTTGCGGCGGAGTTCTTCCCGGAGTTCCTCCACCCGCATGTCGTATTGCTGCTGGGCAAGCTGCAATTCCCGCTGCTGCCTTTCCATGTGGCCCATGTTGGTGCCCGGCACGGCGATCATGGAGTTGTAGTTCATGTCGCTTCGGCGCCAGGCGATCTCGGCGAGCATCTGCTGACCGATCGGATCCGACTGGACGAACGTGTCGAGTTCGAATTCGGAGATTTCGTTGACGTCGACGCCCTGCAGGAGGGCCTCCTTCGCCGTCAACTCCCCCTTGGCCTGCCGGACGGCCAGCTCGTGCCGGACCAGCTCGGTCCGGTAGGTGGCGAACTGTTCCAGGGCGATCTGGGTCTTCAAAAACAGGGCCTTGCTGTCCCCGGTCCCCAACTGCTTGGCCAGTTCCTTGAAATCCGTTCGCTTCCGGCGGACCTCCGCCTCCTTGTCGGTGTAGACGCGGTCGAGTTCGCTCAGGTGGTGCTTCCGCAGATTCCGCTCGACGTTGACGACCTCGTCGACGTACGAGTCGACCACGGCCTGCACCAGAACGGTCGCTGCGACGGGATCTTCCACCGTGAGGCTGATCACCATGATTTCGGCATTTCCGGGGAAGCTGACCTTGATCTTCCCCTTGAGCCACGACACCGGGTCGTCCTGCTCGTAGACGCACGGCAGCTTGGTCGCATCGGGTTTTCGCAGCGCGGCGGTGATCACGAAGGGGCTCGTGACGAGTTGCTGCTGGGTCCCTTTGTAGATGTCGAACCCGGCCTGGGCGCCCCGGGCGGTGGTGTCGAACGCAATCTTCTGCTGGGACGCCGAGATCTGGAGATAGGACTTGGCCGTGTATCGCTCTCCGTAACTGAACCAGACGGCCGGCGCGATCACACCGACGCAGAACGCGCCGAAGATGGCCGCCATCAGCCACCGCCGTCGCAGCGAGTGCAGGAAAATCAGGGAATTCTGCCTCGGGGAAGCTCCCTGGGGCGAAAATCCCCCTCCGGGGCCCCACATGGCGTCCGGCACCACCATCGTAGGCCGGACGTTGGCTATCGGGTTACCCTGTGGGGTAGGGCCTGGCAACGATCTGTTTTCGTTCGACGACATGTGTTGGTTCTTAATGGCTCAAGCAGGTCTAAACATCAAGGATTCTTCTTGCAAAACACGAAACGCGAAACACTAGGAGTTGCCTTCTCTCATCTTCACAGCCAGGGAAACGCTCAGGTAACTCTTTTTGATCGGGTCCAACAACAGCACGGAAAGAAATGCGACCTCTCCCCACAGGATCAAAAGCGCCAGCGGCATCATCAGCACGCCTGCCAGGTCGTGGCCCGCTCCCGCCCCGAATTCCGGATTGACGACGTGGTAGAAGATGGCCGTCAGGGCAAGCCGGACCACGTTGGCAATCACGGCAATCGGGACGGCGCTGGCGACGATCACGATCTTCTTCCACAACGTGTCGTATTCGGGCACAATACGAGCGTGCATGAGTTGCCAAATAAGCCGAAGAGGCCCAAACGCGAAGAGCCAAGGTCCCCGCGAGCCGCCATCCTCGTCGTCAGACGGGAACTGGCAATCCAAGGTAAACGCGGCCCCCACGCAGATCGCAAAGAACAACATCAGCATGCGAAGCCCGCTGCACGCCTGCGCCACATCGAGGCTCCCGTCCTGCAGGCGGATGATATTCCCTTGGACTACCGCGGGGATTCCGATTGTCTGAATCGTGTACGTGCTGATCGTTGCTCCGACTTGTTGCAGCGGCAGGCTCAGCCGCGTTGCCAGAAAACCGGGCAGTGGCATCATGAAGGCCAAAAACACGATCGACGGCCAGGCCCAATGGAAGGCACGCCACCCGCCGACGAGGATCGTCAATCCGGCAAACAGGGGGATCATCGACGGCGCGTCGAGCGTCTGGAACATGAAATAGGCCGACGTCCAACGCATCAGAGCCCATACCGCGAGGAACGGAATTCCCCACCAACTACCCCGAGCCGTCCGGAAATCCATCAAGTCGCGGCGAAGCCACAACAGGAGCAAAGAAAATAGGGGGACCAGAAAACCGTGGCCGTAGTATTCCCACTGATAACGCCAGACATTGACCAACTGTAAGATCGAATTCCAGTACGTAACGAAAAACAATATCGCCAGCACGGACCAACTCGCCAAAACGACGAGTCGCGGTAACCACTCGGTCCGTTGCTGCGATGTCGACTGTGTCATGGGAGATGGTGAAAATAAATCAGGGCGTGGCCCGTCGTGGGAAAACGATCGCGTGCGTGAATCGCCAAGTGCCAATCATTGCGGAAACGAAGCATCAGGATGCCGTCGATCTGATGTCCCTAGACCTCCGGGGAGGAGGACCGACGGGACGCCGTCGGCATCGATTGACCTGGGCTCGATTAACCTGGGCTCATATAACCTGGGCTCATATAACCTGGGCTCATAGTGCGGATGAATATCCGTATCCTAAGTTTAGTGTTACCCGGCACCACGAGCAAATCAAGGGGCGGTCAAGCTTTCTTTCGTTGTTGCATAGATCGACTCTGTATTTTCTCCTGTTATGTCAATTCTACCGGTCTGTTGCCTCGTGACCCGGGGTGTTTGCTTGGGTCTTTGATCACGCGGATCTGGCATAACCTGCAAAGACCGTAGATACGCCCCTTCACGCTCACCAGAGCGTGAACGGTTCCGCCGATCGACTCGCTTGCCAGCCCCGCTTTCAACCGGACACTTTGTTAAGAGACCTCTTCCGGGACCATTTCGACCGTGTCCCCTCACCGGTTCCGTTACGGGAGAAGTACGCTGCCTAATGATCCCTACCCAATGGGTAACAAATGGCATTATCCATCAGTATTCATATTGCCAGAACTAATAGTTATTGTCAAGGATATTGCCGCTCTTTTCGGGGGGGGCAATATTAGCCATTTGCGGCATTTGCGGGTCCGGGAGACTGCTGGCAGCTAGTTCGACATCTGCCTTTTGTTTATGTTCAATGGAGGTAGGCGTTTAGCCGGCCGGAAACGGGATTTTCGGGGTGTTTGACTTGGCAGCGAATCGAGAAGCGTGGAATCAGAAAGGGTCATTCCCATTGGACCCGGCGGAAGAACCCGCTGCAAGAAAGCGATTTGCAGAACTCACGAATCGTGTACAATGACCACCAACGGGTGGAAAGGTGGGTCGCGATTTCCACCCACTCGGGTGATAAAGAAACGGTGGACCACTTCATGAGTCAGTATCGAGGAGTTGTAATCTTCCCCTCTTTTTGAAGGACTTTGTCATGTTATTCCGCGGATTGAGATGGTTGATCCTGCCGGTATTTGTGGTGGGTTGTTTTACGAGTTGCAAGGAGGACCTTTCGAACCTGGTCAAGAAAGGCCAGGACACCGCCTCGAAGGTCAAGGATGGCGCGGGTGTCGGGTCGCCGCCCCCCCCACCCCCCCCGCCGGACGCTTCGGGAACATCCCAACCAAAAGCCGCCGGCGGACGCGGGATGATGGAACTGACCCTGGATAAGCCGGTCAAAATCGACGGAGCCCACGTCTCGCTGATACCGGTTCCCGGCGGGAGGCCGACCGTTTTGCAGATCACTAGTTGCCAGGACGAAAGCGACGAAACCTATCCTTCCATGCTGTTCCACGCCGAGGTTTCCGGCGGCGCGTTGTCCGAGTTGACCAATGAAAAGGTGTCGGGCCAACTCTTCGTTCGAACAACTGAAAATGGACCCGTGTACCATTCCTCTCGCAACCAGCCCGTCGAGTTGACGATCACCACGGCCGATGAAAACACGGTAGCGGGCGAGATTAAGGGCCAGGTCGTTAACACGGAGACCAACAAGCCGGTGACCGTAACGGGCAAGTTCAGCGAATCACTTCAATAGGGGGATTTTCTCATGATGATTTTGCAGCGTGGCTCAGTCTTTTTCCTGTTCCTATTGGCCTCTTTTTCGTTGGCCGACCGCGGTGTCGCCGCTCCCAGCAATTTCGATCCCTACGCCGCCATGGATGTGCGGCCGGAAGAGCGGCAGCAGCACCTGAAAGCAAACGGTGAGAAGTTGTACCGAGACGCCAAGGCCGAGTTGAAGAAGATTCAGGAGAAGCGGGAGAAAGGTCAGTTGCAGCAGATCAAGTTGGAGGCCATCGGACAGACGTGGGGGCTCATGTTGCAGTTGAGTTGGGCGGGCTCGCAACTGCAGATCCGGGGGGAATCGACAGGGAGCGATTTTCAATGGCGAGCCAAGGAATTGAAAACGGAACTTCTGGCAATCATAGCGGAATACCGAAAATTGCCCGGCGTTGCGAAACAACTGGGGAAGAATCTTGCCCGATTGCGCATCGAATCGAATGCGACGAAACCCCTGCTTGAGAGGGCGCAGACTCTGGCAGAACAGAAGCAGTGGGATCAAATGGAAGCCCTCATCTACAAGACGACGAACAGTCTGGAAGAGATGGGGTGTTGGTACGATTTCAAGGAACGAAAGTATTCGGTTGCGAAGTTCGTCAACCCTGCATCCGGGCTTTTGACGAAGGGCTACGCGGCGAGGAAAGAAGCGGCAGAAGCGGCGATGATCGCAGCCCGCGCCAAACAAGCCCCCGATTTCAAGGGGATCTTGGATCAAATCGGCGTAGCGACGGCCTCGCTTCGGAATTCCGGTCAGGCCGAAGTGAACGGTCAAGCGGTCGCTGGCCCCCTTGTGCTAAGGCATTTTGCCGGTCAGTGGCTGAAAGCCCAGAATGCGGCCGTGCGATGCCAGGGGCTCACCTGGGCCACCAAAGCGGAGGAGCCCGAGTGGACACAGTTGCGAGACAACCAGGCAAAGTTCTCCGAGGACATGTTACCCGCGCTGGGCGGCTTGATTGCAGCCGATGCCGCCAACGTCACCGCGGAAAAGGCTCGCGACCGCTATGTCGCCTATCTCGGGGTGCTTTCCACCTTGGTTCCACTGATGGGGGACGACGGGCTTGCCAAGGCCGTAGAGCCCGCTTTGAGTGAGATCGCGTCGAAGTCTCCCGAACTGGCCGCCGAAGTGGACGCCTACCGCAGGGCCACTTCCCCGTTGCTTCGCTGGCGTCAGCGGACGGCTGAGGCCTACGCTCGCGTCAGACAACCTACGGTTCCTCCCGTCAAAAAGTTGTTGGCTTCGGCAGGATTTCAGCCCGCGCTGAAGGAAGCCTCAGCGACTGAATTGATCCTGCAGACGAAGGACAAGCTGGTCGGTCAGCCGATCATGCTTGTCGATATTGTCGGCATGGGCGGGGCAAGCAATATGTCATGGAGCCGGTACAACAACCGCAGTTATGGCCGCGTTGCACTGCCGAAGCCGGTCGTGGATGCGGAGATTGCTGCACTGCGATCGGATCTGATGGTCAAGGAAGGGGCGCCGCTGTTGACCCTGGAGGCCGAAACGGCGATTGTAACTGCCCAACGGGGAGATTTTGTCTCCGTGGTGGGAAAAGTCCGAAACATGTACATCGAGCCGCTGATATGGCGGTATGCAACTATTCCCCCGACCCTGCAAACGTTCTTGCCGCTGGGCCCTCTCCCCTTAGAAAACCAGAGCACGGCCCCGTGGCGGTCGCAAATTGTAGTGAGGTTCGATGTTATGCCGCAGTGGCTGCAGAACAAGTATTACTTCGTGGAGTTGCTAAACCCGTCCACCAAATCTCACCTCCCCTTGAAGGCGAAGCCGGGAACAGATAAGAAGAGGTAGAAAACAAGTATTCCGCTTGGCGTTAGAACGCCAGCGGAAGTGTTGCTCCTTGACAATTTGACCGAGAAACTTCCTGTTGTGACGTACACGCGGCGGAAGGTCGGGCCGGAGATAAATACGGAAAAGCGGCGGGAGACAAGGAATTCTTCATGAGTTATTGCCGTACCGCACAGACTGCCGCACTCGCATCCCTGGCTTGGCTGGTTAGTCTAACGTGGTCAGCCGGGGAGGAACGGAACAAGCTCCCCGGCACTGCGCCGGGCCGCCCGGAGGACTACGCGGCAACCACGCCGCGGTGGACCTCGCCTGACGCCTTCCTCCCGACGGAAGGCTCCGGTGGCGACGTTGGATGGCCGTCCCCCGGCCCTGAAGCCCGTCCCGGCGCGTACTGGTGGTGGCCCGGCAACGCGGTTACCAAGGAAGACCTGACCTGGAACCTCGAGACCTATCGCAAGGCCGGCTGGGGCAACTTGGGCGTGATCGGCATCTATGGCGTCCGCGGCGAAGAAGACCGATTCATCGACATCTTCTCACCCAAGTGGTTCGAAATGTTCAACCACGCGGTGGCCGAAGCGAAGCGGCTGGGAATGAACATCGATCTGACGCCCAGTTCCGGCTGGCGCATGGGCGGCCCACACGTAACGCCGCAGTATGGGGAGCAGTCGTTCGCTGTCGAAAACGGCCGGATCGTCGCCCGAACGAACAAGGCCCAGGTCAAACGGGCAGGACCCGGGGGTGCAGGACTGGCAATCAATCCGTACTCGGAGGCAGCGGTCGCGTTTCACCTGGACTGGGTGGACAAGCACTTCGCCGAGGGAAACGGCGTCTCGCCGCGAGCCTTTTACTACGACTCGTTCGAAAACCCGGGAAACTGGTGCCCGGAGTTCTTGGAGTCGTTCCGCCGGTTGCGCGGCTACCCTCTGGAAGAGCATGCCGCCGCGCTGGCCGGTCGCGGGGACGCGGACGAGGTGCAGCGAGTCGTCTGCGACTACCGGGAAACGCTCTCCGACGTGCTGATCGGCCGGGTTGAACAGATCGCTCGCTGGGGTAAACAACGCGGCAGCGGTTTGCGGATGCAAGCCCACGGTGCGCCGGCCAACCTGCTCGACATGTATGCCGCCGCGGAGTTCCCCGAGACGGAAGTCTTCGGGGCGTCGAAGTTCGAGATCCCCGGTTACCGCTGCGATCCCAAGTGGATCCGGCCCGACCGCCAGAGCGACCTGGTCAACCGGTTTGCTTCCTCGGCCGCCCACGTGGCCGGCCGCAACGTGGTAATCTCGGAGAGCTTCACCTGGCTGCGGAACCACTATCATACGACCCTGTCGCACGTCAAGGCCGAGTCGGATAAGCTGCTGCTAAACGGCATCAACTGCATCTACTACCACGGGATCTGCTTCGCCCCGAAAGAGACGATCTGGCCGGGATGGCTGTTCTATGCTTCGACCCAGGCGAACGCCCGGAACTCGATCTTCCGGGACGTGCCGGCGCTGAACGCCTACATCACCCGGTCCCAGAGCGTGCTGCAGGGGGGGCGTCCGCACAACGACGTGCTGCTTTGCTGGCCGGTGTACGACCTGTGGATGAGCAGCGGCAGCCGCGAGCAGCGGTTCTCGGTGCATCATCCCGACTGGGTCGAAAAAACACCGTGCGGAGAGGCCGGCCGCTGGATGATCGACCACGGATACACCTTTGATTTCGTGTCGGACCGGCAGTTGCTGCGCACTCGTTTCGAGGAAGACTCGCTCCATACGCAAGGCGGCAGCGAGTACCGCGCGGTGCTGGTGCCTGCGACCAGGTTCACGAAGATCGAGACGGCCCAGCGATTACTCAACCTGGCGGAGGCCGGCGCAACCGTGCTGGTCTGGAAGGGGCTGCCCCAGGATGTCCCGGGCTGGCAGGACCATGCCGAGCGGAAAGAGCGTCTCGGCGCACTGCTGGGGCGCCTCTCGCTTGATGCCGGCGGTGTGGCGACGGTGGGAAACGGGAAGCTAATCGTCAGCGATGACCTGCGAAGCCTGCTCGACGCGGCGGGAATTGCCCGGGAACCGCTGGGCGATCACGGACTGCAGTTCATCCGCCGCAAGAGCCCCACGCACGTCTCGTATTTCATCGCCAACCATTCGGCCGAACCGGTCGACGCGTGGGTGGCGATCGCCTCGCCCTGCCGATCGGCCGTCCTGATGGACCCGATGACGGCCGGCACGGGCATCGCTCCGATGCGTGTCGAAAGCGGCCGGGCCGAGGTCTATCTGCAAATGCAGCCGGGCGAAACCCGCGTGCTCCGCGCGTTTCCCGACAAGAAGGTCGACGGCCCCGCCTGGCCGATTTGGGAACCCTCGGGTGAACCCGTCACGATCGAAGGCACATGGCGAGTTCAGTTCGTCGAAGGCGGCCCGATCTTGCCGGGCGATCTCTCCACGGATAAGCTGGCATGTTGGACGGAACTCGGCGACGACGAGGCCGACCGCTTCGCCGGCGCCGCCCGGTACACCACCACCGTGAATCTGCCCGAAGCAAACGTCGATGGTTGGCTTCTCGATCTGGGCGATGTGCGCGAAAGCGCCCGCGTTTGGGTGAACGACCGTCCGGCAGGCATTTTGGTCGCCCACCCCTTCCGCGTCGACGTGACGGGCCTCGTCAAGCCCGGCGACAACAAGCTGGCCATCGAGGTGACCAACCTCTCGGCCAACCGAATTCGCGATCTCGACCGGCGCGGCGTCGGCTGGAAGAAGTTTCACGACATCAATTTCGTCGACCACATGTACAAACGCTTCAACGCCTCCGGCTGGGACCTGCAACCCTCAGGCCTGTTGGGCCCCATCACACTGACTCGGCAGCGCCTCATCCGTCACGGGAAATGACATGAAACACAACGTTATTGTCTCGCTGATACTATCCTTTCTCCTCTTCCCGGTGACGCTTCTGGGTGCCGACTCGCTTGAATCCGGCTGGGCCGATCCCCCGCGCGAGGCGCGGCTGCGGACCTACTGGTGGTGGCTCAACGGCTGCGTTACCAAGGAGGCGATCACCCGCGACCTCCAGGAGATGAAGGCCAAGGGGTTCGGCGGGGCGATGATCTGCGACGCCGACGGCTCCAGCCAGGACGGCAACGACCGGGCGCCCCACGGGCCGACGTTCCTCTCGCCCGAGTGGCGCGAACTCTACAGGCACGCACTTCGCGAAGCCGACCGGCTGGGCCTGGAAATGAGTCTGAACATCCAAAGCGGCTGGAACCTCGGTGGCCCCACGGTCACGGCGGACGACGCGGCCAAGAAGCTGGTCTGGTCGGAGGCCCGGGTAACCGGACCCGCAAAGGTCGAACAGAAGCTGCCCGAACCGCCCAGCCGCGACGGTTACTATCGCGACGCGTTGGTCGTGGCGTATCCACTGAAACCGGCCAAAAAAAACAGTGGTCTCCCGGCCAAGCCGACGGCGTGCTCCGAGCAGCCGGACCACCCGGTCAAGAACCTCGCCGACGGCGACCCGGACACCTTCTGGGTGTCGTCGGGTGTCCGACCCGGGGCCGGGCCGTCGCCCGAGCATCCGGCGTGGGTTGAGATCGAGTTTCGCGAGCCGATCTGCATCGACCGGCTCACGATTCAACCTCGCCCCGCCTACGGCCCCCGCAACTGCGAACTGAAAGTCTCCGACGACGGCAAGAATTACCGCCCCGTAAAGGCATTCACCGTCGATGAGCAGAAAGCGGTCACGGTACGCTTCGACGCCGTACGGGGGCGTCTGTTTCGACTTGTCGTTTTGAGCGCTTTCGACCCGCGTTCACTGCAGGCGCCGCGCAACGTCCAGATCGCCGAGTTGGAACTTGCCGGCCGGGACGGCTCGTGGCCCAACGCTCGTGCGCGGCGGCGGCCGATCCGAAACTGGCAACAAAAGGCGGGCCAAAAATCGCTCCATTTCTCCGCGCCCGACACCACACTGCTGCTGGAAGAAGAGCCCGCCAATCCGGGCGAGGAAGACACGTCGGCCGCCAACGTTATCGATCTGACGGCCAGCCTGGACCAGAATGGCGTTTTGCGTTGGGAGTCGCCTGCCGGTTCGTGGCAGGTGCTGCGACTGGGTTATACGATCAGTAATCGGGCGCATGTCTCGACATCGAGCGAAGGCTGGACGGGGTACTCGCTCGACGTGCTCGACGCGGGTGCGTTCCGCCGTTATTGGGAGGCCGTGGTCAAGCCGCTGGTCGCCGACGCCGGTCCGCTCGCCGGGACTGCGCTGAAGTATTTGCACACCGACAGTTGGGAGATCGAGCCGCTGAACTGGACCCCCACTCTCCGTGCGGAATTTCAATTGCGCCGCGGGTACGATCCGCTGCCGTGGTTGCCGGTGCTGACCGGCCGCATTGTCGAAAACCGCGACGCGAGCAACCGGTTCCTCCACGATTTTCGCAAGACGCTGGGGGACTTGGTAGTCGACAACCACTATCGCCCGTTTCGCGATGGAGCCCATAAGCATGGACTGCAGATCCATCCCGAGTCCGGCGGGCCGCACGCGGTGCCGATCGACGCGCAACGCTGCCTCGGATTCAATGACGTGCCGATGTCGGAATTCTGGGCATGGTCGTGGAAGCATCGTATCGGAGACGACAATCGGTTCTTCGTCAAGCAGCCTGCGTCGGCCGCGCACACCTACGGACGACGGTATGTGGCGGCTGAGGGTTTTACGACCATCGGGCCGCACTGGCAGGAGACGCTCTGGAGCAACCTCAAGCCGTCGTTCGACAAGGCATGCTGTGAGGGTCTGAACCGGCTCGTGTGGCACGAGTTCGTCTGCTCGCCCGCCGAGCAAGGCCTGCCGGGTATCCAGTATTTTGCCGGTACGCATCTGAACCCAAACGTAACGTGGTGGGAGAAGTCCGGGCCGTTTTTCGGCTACATCAACCGCTGCCAGTTCATGCTGCAACAGGGGCTGTTCGTGGCCGACGTCTGCTATTACTACGGCGACCACGTGCCGAATTTTGCCCAGCACAAGCGCACCGATCCCGCGCACGTCCTGCCCGGCTACGACTATGACGTCATCACCGAGGAGGCAATCTTGACGCGGGCCTCGGTCCGGGACGGCCGCATCGTGCTGCCCGATGGCATGAGCTATCGCGTATTGGTACTGCGCGATTACAAGGCCATCTCGCTGCCTGTACTCCGTAAGGTGAACGAGTTGGTCGAATCCGGCGCCACGGTCGTCGGACCGAAGCCGGCAGAAGCCATGAGCCTGCTGGACAGCGACGCCGAGGTAAAACAAATCGCCGACTCGCTGTGGAACACAAGTCGAGTGGTCGCCGACAAGACCGCTCGCGAGGTGCTGTTGGCCGCCGGCGTGAAGCCGGACTTCGAGTTCAGCAGCGGCGACGCAAAAACAGACCTCGACTACATCCATCGCCGCGACGGCGAGGCGGACATCTACTTCGTCGCGAACCGGAGCAAACGCACCGAAAGCGTCATTTGCACCTTCCGCGTGGCCGGCAAATCGCCGGAATTGTGGGACGCTGTAAGCGGCAGTCGGCGGTTCGCGGCTGCCTACACCGAAACCGATGGCCGCACGTCGCTGCCGCTGGAGTTCGCTCCGTGCGGTTCCTGGTTCGTCGTATTCCGCGAACCATCCGAAAAGCACCCCGCCACGGCGCAGACCAACATCACGCAGTGCTCGACTCTGAGCGAACTCGGCGGCTCGTGGCAGGTGACATTCGATCCGAAGTGGGGCGGACCGGGAACCGTGGAGTTCCCCAACTTGGTGAGTTGGCCCGATCGCGACGAGCCGGGCATTAAGTTCTATTCGGGCACGGCGATTTACCGGAATACGTTCGACTTGCCCAACAATTCACGGTTTTCCCCGGAAGGCCAACGCCTCTGGCTCAATCTCGGCAACGTCCGCGAACTCGCTGAAGTCAAAGTCAACGGCCAATCCTGCGGCATCGTCTGGTCACCCCCGTTCCGCGTGGACATCAGCGGCGCGGTGAAGCCCGGCGTGAACCAACTGGAAATCGAAGTCGTCAATTTCTGGCCAAACCGGATCATCGGGGACGACTCGCTGCCGCCGGAGCAGCAACTGACCCGGACCAATATCCGCAAACTCACCAAAGACACCAAACTCATGGAGTCCGGATTGTTGGGGCCGGTTACGTTGCAGGTAGCGACAACAACCCTGGATCGGAAGAAGGAAACGCAATGAGCAACCAAAGGTGGATAAACGCAACTTTAGTTCCGTTCCGATCGACTTTCGGTGGCTCTTAGCGTGGGTGGCAACCGCCACCTTAGAATGGCAATGCCCACTATAACGTGGGGCGTACTTCGTGGCCGGATACCCCCGGGTTTGCCGTTGCCGTCGATATCCTGGGCATCCAGCCAAAGAACTAGGTGAGAGTCGACAACCGGTTCGCTTGCCACCGACGGGTTGGCGGCAACCAAACACGCGATCAGCATTGCTGAAACGAAACACGCTACCGAACGATTACCAGATCTCCGGAGTATGTATCGGGAAACAACTGTCCATATTCTCATCATACGACATGGTCTCTCCATCACCACGCATAAGCCTCCGGCGCCGGGCCGCCGGGACCGGGCCATATCTGATCGAGCCTCGCCAGAATTTCCTCGGAAAGCTCGATCTCGAGTGCCCGAAAAGATCCGGTGAACTGCTCCATCGTCCGCGGCCCGAGGATGGGGGCGGTCACGACCGGGTTGGCCAGCAGCCACGCCAGTGCCACGTCGGCAGGTTTCTCGCCGAATTCCCGGCAGAGAGTCTCGTACGCCTCTAACGGACGTCGGTACTTCTCGATTTCGTCGCCATCGATACTTGCCCGGCGACCCTCCGTTGTTTTTTCCAGCGCCCCGGCGAGCAGTCCCCCGGCCAACGGGCTCCATGCGAGAACCCCCAGGCCGAGTGCCTTGCAGGCCGGGTTGATTTCCAACTCGTTCATGCGAACCGACAGGTTGTACCGGCTCTGCTCGCTCACCAATCCCATGCTGCCGCGAGCGGCGGCCAAAGTGTTGCCCCGGGCGATTTCCCACGCCGGGAAGTTGCTGGTGCCGGCGTACGTGATCTTCCCGGCGGCGATCAACTGGTCGATGGCCTGCCAAAGTTCGTCCCAGCCGGCCCCGTGATCGACGTTGTGCAGGTCCCGCCAATAATCCTTGGCAGGCGTGCTTGTCCGCTCGAGCTCGGTCGGGATCCCGCGATCGACGTGGTGCATCTGGTAGAGGTCGATATGGTCGGTTTGCAGTCGGCGCAGGCTCGCGTCGCACGCCCGGCGGATCGTGACCGCCGAGAGCCCCTGGTCGTGTACCCTGCTGCCCATCTGGCAAAAGACCTTGGTGGCGAGGATGATGCTTTCCCGTCGCCCGCCCCCCTGGGCCAGCCAGCGGCCGATGAGCGATTCGGTTTGCCCCTCGCCGAACGGTTTGCCGTAGACGTTGGCCGTGTCGAAGAAGTTGATCCCCAGTTCGAGCGCTTTGTCCATGACGGCAAAGCTCTCCGGCTCCCCGGTCGCATTGGCAAAGTTCATTGTCCCCAGGCAGAGCCGACTGACGGTCAGGCCGCTACGGCCGAGTTTCGAGTATTGCATGGCATAAGTTCCTTGAAGGGGGGTTCCTTGACCGGAGCGTTCCGAGCCGTAGCTTAGCACGAATCGGACATCCGGAACAGGAAGGCGTCTGAAACAACGGGGGGCGTAAGTGGAAAAACCCGAAAACTTTACCATCCTTGCCAACCGAATTGCCTCTTGAGCCTGCCCCCTTCCAAAAACAAAAACAGACGCACACGGTTAATGTCGATCATCAACAAAGGGCGTTTGTCGTTGATTAAGGCGCTGGGGGGTTACGATGAGCCTGACGCTGAGTATTCTTTTCTGGGAACTGGAGCTTTACTGCAATTCGAGACGCGACCGAGAATCGGTCCGTCGCCGAAACCGAAAGAAGTTTGCTAACCTCTTGAGGTTCGTCCAGCAACATTCCCCGTACTACGCC
>Ga0210003_1001618_pt1 | contig 19648 bp, 16 predicted proteins | sample LantaG_FD_182804 | JGI IMG/M metagenome (GOLD analysis project Ga0210003, IMG submission 182804) | Deep subsurface microbial communities from Baltic Sea to uncover new lineages of life (NeLLi) - Landsort_02402 metaG (SPAdes) (version 2) | ecosystem: Environmental > Aquatic > Marine > Oceanic >... | reverse complement strand
GGTGTTGTTACTGCTTATCGCAAAAGCGGGATTGTAAACAGCGGCACTTTGCTATGTTTCCGGCTGATTAACCATGATTTGAAGCGAATGGTTTTTTAGATAAGGAAAACAGTTCATGCTGGAGAAGTATTTTCCAATTATCAACTGGCTCAGTGATTATCGTAAAGCGAATCTGCGGGGCGATCTGGCCGCAGGGTTGACGGTTGCGGTCATGCTGGTTCCGCAGGCGATGGCCTATGCGATGCTGGCGGGTCTGCCGCCGGTGGTTGGATTGTATGCATCCACGCTACCAATAATTGCTTATGTGTTACTGGGTTCCTCACGTCATCTTGCGGTTGGGCCGGTGGCAATGGTTTCCCTGCTTGTCTTTGCCGCCTGCTCCAAAGAAGCCCAGGTCGGCTCGCAGGAATATATTTCCCTTGTGGTGACATTGACGATCATGGTCGGTGTCCTGCAAATGGCCGCGGGATTGTTCAGGCTCGGATTTGTGGCGAATTTTTTCTCGCACGCGGTGATCAGCGGATTCACCTCCGCAGCAGCTATCGTCATTTGCCTCAGCCAGATGAAACATTTCCTTGGAATTCAGTTACCTAATGAGAATTCGGCGATTCGTTTGATTTGGATCATTATCCAGCACCTCCGGCAGACAAATCCGGCGACACTGGCGATTGGTGCTTGCGCTATTGTCAGCCTGGCAATTATCAGGAAAAAGTTCCCGAGGTTCCCCGGCGCTTTGCTGTTCGTTTTAGCAGGAACGCTAATTGTATATCTATTCAAGCTGCCGGATGCAGGAGTCAAAACGGTCGGAAATGTACCCGGTGGGTTGCCTGGTTTTTCTTTGCCGCATTTTAATCCGGCCCAATGGCTCAAACTTTTTCCCACGGCATTAGCGATCTTTTTTGTCGGATATATGGAATCGATTTCAGTAGCCCGATACGTCGCGGCAAAAGAAAAATACGAAGTCGATGCCAATTCCGAGTTGCGAGGTCTTGGCCTGGCCAACATCATCAGTTCTCTGTTCTCAGGCTATATTGTCACCGGCGGCTTTTCCCGCACGGCGGTGAACTACCAGGCCGGCGCCAAAACAGGGCTTGCATCGATTATCACGGCGGTAGTTGTCATGCTGACTCTGCTTGTTCTGACGCCGCTGTTCTATTACCTGCCTAACACTATTCTGGCAACCATTATCATTGTCGCGGTTGTCGGGCTGATCGATATCAAAGAGCCGATTCGACTGTTCAGGATAAAACTCGCCGACGGCCTGACGTTAGTGCTTACCTTCGTATGCACGCTCGGGCTGGGCGTCGAATGGGGAATATTGATCGGAGCGGCTTTTTCACTGGGACTGTTCGTCAGGCGAAGTTCTCATCCTTACATGGCCCAGCTCGGATATCTTGAAAGCGAAGATGTATTCCGCAATATCGAACGGTACCCTGAAGCACAGACATATCCCGATATTTTAATGTTTCGAGTCGATGCGTCATTGTATTTTGCCAATATGAGATTTGTCGAAGACCGGCTCAGGCAGTGGATTGAACGCAATTCGAAGCTCAAATGGGTGCTCTTCGATTTCTCAGGCATTAATGATATTGACGCCGTCGCCGTCAGTACGTTGGAGAATATCATCAAAGCATACAGCGAAAGAGGGATCCGGTTTGCGTTTTGCTGCATGAAAGGTCCCGTGCGTGACCTTGTCGCAAAGGCCGGATGGGAGGGCAAATATGACGAAGATATCGGATTTCGCTCACTGCAGCAGGCTTTAAAGCGAGCAAGAGCCAACAGTACCGGTTCTGCTTGACAGGAAAACAAATAATCATCCGGAACCGGAATCCGCATACACATCTTTTATGCTTCTATAGACATCGGCTGCCGGAGAGGAACAATTGACTTTTTGAAAGAAACGGTCAACAATAGCGGCAAATTCAGCCGCAGGGGCTAAGTAAATAAAACAATGCAGAAAAAGAAAAGGAAAACAGGGCGCCCGGATATGAACAATGAAAGAAAAATAGCATACTTTTCGATGGAAGTTGGCCTTGAAACCGATATGCCCACCTACAGCGGTGGGCTCGGAGTACTTGCCGGCGACACAATTCGCTCAGCCGCCGAACTCAACGTTCCGATGGCAGCAGTAACATTGCTTCACCGCGAAGGTTATTTTTATCAAAAGCTGGATGAAAACGGCGTACAGAACGAAGAGCCCGTGCAGTGGGTTGTCGAGGATTTTCTTAAACCGCTGGATGAGATTGTAACAGTGAACCTCGAAGACAGACAGGTTAAGGTCAAAGCCTGGAAATATGAGGTCAATCGTTCGGGCAGGAACAGTGTGCCCGTATATTTTCTGGATACGAACCTGCCCGAGAACAGCGACTGGGACCGGACATTGACTGACCATCTTTACGGGGGCGATACATACTATCGTCTATGCCAGGAGATTATTCTCGGCATTGGGGGCGTGCGTATGCTTCGGGCGCTGGGCCATAACCAAATCGAAAGATTCCACATGAACGAAGGCCATGCCGCTTTTTTAACACTGGAGCTGCTAAAGGAACAGTGTGAGGCAGCGGGAAGAGATTCCATTTCGGAAGAAGACATCGAGGCCGTGCGCAACAAGTGTGTCTTTACCACGCACACGCCGGTCCCCGCGGGGCAGGATAAATTTCCTGTCGAAGAAGTTAAAAAATTATTGAATCACCATCCCTGCCTGCAGGTCAGTGATTTGATAACCCATGATGGCACTTTTAATATGACATACCTGGCTTTGACACTTAGCCATTATGTAAACGGCGTGGCCAAAAAACACGGAGAGATTTCAAGCCACATGTATGCCCCGTACAGGATTGATTCGATAACCAACGGCGTGCACGTCGCCACCTGGACGTCACAACCGTTCCGGGATTTATTCGACAAGTACATTCCGGGCTGGAGGCAAGACAACTTCAACCTGCGTTATGCCCTGAGCATTCCGGACTCGGAAATCTGGCAGGCACATATGCAGGCTAAACGGCAGTTGATTCATTACGTCAATCACGAAACCAACAAGGGGATGGATACGGATATTTTAACGTTAGGCTTCGCCCGGCGGGCGGCAACCTACAAGAGAGCGGATTTGCTGTTAAGCGATATCGAGCGGCTAAAAGAAGTCTATTCAAAAGCCGGGCCGTTTCAGATAATCTACGCAGGCAAGGCTCATCCGAAGGATCAGCAGGGCAAGGAACTCATCCAGCGAATATTCCAGGCCATAAAAGCTCTGAATTCGGATATCAAAATCGCCTATCTCGAAAACTATGATATCCAGATGGGCAAACTCCTCACCGCGGGTGTAGATGTTTGGGTGAACACGCCGATGCCGCCCATGGAGGCGTCGGGAACAAGCGGCATGAAAGCCGCACTAAACGGAGTGCCTTCATTTAGTATTCTTGACGGCTGGTGGATCGAAGGCTGTATCGAAGGCATAACAGGATGGTCGATCGGGCATAACGGCCGCGATACTGAAACCGAACGCGACACCGAGCAGGATGCGAGCGCCCTGTTCGATAAGCTTGAGAGCACAATCATTCCGATATACTATAATAGGCCGGAGCAGTTCCGTTGTATCATGTCCCACAGCATTGCTCTTAACGGTTCGTTTTTTAACACACAAAGAATGGTACAGCAATATGTTCTCAAGGCTTATTTCTCGTGATGCAATTTAAATGCAAAAATCTTATTTTAATCTACTTAAAGGAGGAAATTATGAACGGTTCCAGAACAAACATCTTAGTTGTAGCTGCTATGGTGCTGACGGCATTTGCTCTGACTTGCACCACACCGGCTCAGGCCCAGCGTTCCCGTGGCCCACGGATCGTATCGCCTGAGATTGCCACAGACAGACACGTCACGTTTCGCATACTGGCGCCCAAGGCCGAAGAAGTGCTACTTAGCGGCAGCGATATTCCGGGTGTCGGCCGGGGTGCGGCCATGACGAAAGATCCCAACGGCCTCTGGGAAGTAACACTTGGCCCGATCGATTCGGGGGCGTACCGCTACAACTTCAATGTGGACGGCGTATCGGTGATAGATCCCAGGAACTCGGCCACCAGCGAATCCAACAATAACACATGGAGCCTGGTGTACGTTCCGGGAGCGGACTTTATGGACACAAAGGATGTGCCCCATGGTGCCGTCGCCGAGGTTACTTACTACTCAAAATCGCTCAAACGTTTCCGCCGAATGCATATTTATACACCACCGGGCTACGAATCGGGCGAAGGCAAATATCCGATCTTTTATCTGCTGCACGGTGCATCAGATTGCGACGATTCGTGGACATCCGTGGGACGTGCCGGATTCATCATGGATAACCTGATAGCCGCCAAAAAAGCAAAACCGATGGTAGTGGCCATGCCCGCCGGTCATACGAGTTCCTCCAGGTTTGGCGGGCCCAGGCCGGCCGTTGATGAATTCGTACAGGATTTCTGCAACGACCTGAAGCCGTATGTGGAAGAGCATTACCGCGTGTACTCGGATCGGCAACACCGGGCGATAGCCGGCCTGTCCATGGGTGGCGGCCAGACGCTTAATATCGCCATTCCCAACCTCGATGAATTCGCCTACTTCGGAGTCTTCAGTTCAGGAGTCTTCAGCCTAAACCGTCGCGGTTCCCAGGAGCAATCGGGGCCCACGTGGGAGCAGCAGAACAAGGAAGCACTGGATAACGCCGAACTGAAAAAAGGACTCAAACTCGTATGGTTCGCCACAGGTAAGGAAGACTTTCTTATCGAAACCTCCCGGAGTACGGTTGAACTACTCAAAAAGCATGGTTTTGATGTCGTTTTCAAGGAAACTGCCGGGGCCCATACGTGGATCAATTGGCGAAACTATCTTAACGAATTCGCGTCACAATTATTTCAGTAAAAGGCGGCATTAACAGAATACCAACAAGGCGGGCACAGGTTAGCCTCGAAAAAGTCTCGCCGGCCGGAGCGGCAATTGATGGAATTGAAAAAGGAGAAAAAATGAAAAGAGCAACGTTTATCCCTTTAGTCTGTTTTGCAGCCGCATTTTCCCTGATACTGATATCTCCGGCACATGCGGAAGAAAAGGCTTCTCAAATGGATAATCCACGTATCGAGACAAAAGAACAAAGGGACGCTCGGATGCAGTGGTGGCGAGAGAGCCGCTTCGGCATGTTCGTCCACTGGGGGCTCTACTCGGGTCTGGCAGGAACATGGAAGGACAAACCTGTCGGCGAGCGTGGCGGTATGGAATGGATCCAGCAGCGCGTCCGCGCCGACACATGGGAATATGCCCACGAGGCAATCCCGCTTTTCCGCCCCAAGGAAGGCTTCGCCGACGAGTGGGCAAAACTCGCCCGCCAGGCCGGATGTCGATACGTGGTTTTTACTACCAAACACCACGATGGCTTCTGCCTGTTCGACTCAGAGTACACCACTTACGATGCCCATGACCTCATCGGCCGTGACCTCGCCGCCGAGATAGTGGACGCCGTCCGCAGCGAAGGTTTGAAGGTCGGCTTCTATCACTCCGTCATAGACTGGCACCATCCCCAGTACGATTATTTCAAAGCTGACCAGTTGCCACACCCGCTCAAGGGCAAACCTTCGCCGAACGGCCCGCGAAATCATGATATTTATGTCGATTATCTTCACCGTCAGGCGCGAGAGCTTTTCTCGAACTACGGCCCGGTCGACATCATCTGGTGGGACTACTCGAAAAAAGGAAACGATGGTCCGTTTTGGCGAGCCAACGAACTTATGGCAATGGCAACCAGCCTCCAGCCGGCAATTATCTCGAACAATCGGCTCTATCACATTCCGAATATCGAGAAAGATGATTCCGCAGATCGCCTGAGAACATGGAAGCCGCAGCAGGGAGATTTCACTACGCCGGAACAGACCATTCCCTCCACCGGTATTCCCGGCGTCGATTGGGAAGTCTGTATGACGATGAATACGACCTGGGGATACTCCGACCACGACCACGCATGGAAATCCCCTGAAACAATGATCCGCAATCTCGTCGATATTGTCTCTAAGGGCGGCAATTACCTGCTGAACATCGGCCCGAAAGGCGACGGTTCCATCCCACAGGAAAGTATAGAGTCCATGCAAGCCATCGGCCAATGGATGGATGTGAACGGCGAGGCTATTTACGGCACGTCGGCCAGTCCCTATGATCGGCCATCGTGGGGCAGGTACACCAAAAAGCCAGGAAAGCTCTACGTGCATGTCTTCGAGTGGCCAAAAAACGGCATTCTCGAAATACCGGCAGCAGAGGTGCAAGTCTCCCTCGCATATTTGCTGGCGGACTCCGACGGAACCTTGCTAAAAACTGAAAAAAAATCCGGTGCGCTGGTAATTCATATCCCGCGGCAGGCACCCGACAACATTGCCTCGGTAATCGCAATCGAGCATAAGTAATGCGCCAAGTTATAGATGAAACGGAGAAGTGAAGGAGAATCAATTTAGCCAGGCGTAACTTTGTACTTCTTGACAAAATCCAGCGGATTATAGCTCATTTTCGCTTGTCTCAGGCCGGGATCACCAAGGTCCTGTTCGCGGTTAATCGTTTTGTATTTCTCCGGCAGTATTGAAGCGAACGCCTGGTTTATATACTGATAAACGCCCCTGGAATTTTCTCCGAGAACGGCTTTTTCAAAATGTATCACAAAACTTTCACCAAGCGAGACCTCTTCGCCGAGGCAATAAGCCGCCGGTTGCCTGTCGATATAAAAAATGCCGCCGCATAGCTGCAAAGGCCACATTTTCTCCAGAGCTTCCCTCGCGGCAAGAAAATCATTCGGCTCGTCGTGCTGATTATTCCACCGCTCCAGAATCTGCATTGCATCATCCCGATACTCTTCGAGCAGGGGTTTCGCCTGATATTCGTTATTTCTTATGAATATATTAAGTAAATTCTTTTTCTTGTGGAACTTTCGGCCGGTAAGGTTCACCAGGTCTTCTCTTGAATAAAGATAGTCGAAATTGTCCCTGTCTTCGCAGACGGAGTATCCCATCGTTGCCAGTATTTCCGCCTGCCGGCCTGAGGCGGCTTTCATTACGTGGTGATTATTGAAAAGCTCTCTTATGATATTTTCATCAGTCAGTCCAAAGGGCAGCATGAAGAAAGGCTTTTCTTTATCCTGGCCGGTTATAACAAAAAGTCCATCTTCCAACCGGGATATCCTGTAATTGTGGGTCCGGCTAAATAGATAGATATTGGCAAATGTAAATTCGGAAATACCATCGGCAAGAACCTGGAATTTCGGGTGCAGGACAGGCCGCATATCAATGGATACTTCTGAGGAATCAGGATATTCCGCTATCATCGCTTCCAAATTTGCCTTTCAATCCGTTCACAACATCAAAGAAAATCACGCCACGAGATTCGCAGTATGTATTTCTCAAGCGAATTATGCCAAAACTTCAGTGGCATTAGGAACCGTATCCAACGGTTTAACGTTATAAGAAGCTTGCAGGATTTCGCCCTGGCCATCGATCACGAACGAAGAGCGGATAATACCCTCATACGTCTTTCCATACATTGATTTCTCGCCCCAGGCCCCGTACGCCTTTGCGACCTTGTTATCGGGATCCGAGAGCAATGGAAAGCCGAGACTGTATTTATCATCGAACTTCTTTTGCCTGGTTGGTTCGTCCGGGCTGATACCCACTGCAGCGGCATCGAGTTTTTTAAGCTCTTTCGAGGCGTCCCTAATGCTGCATGCCTGTTTCGTGCAGCCGGGAGTATCAGCTTTCGGATAGAAATATAAAAGAAGCTTCCGGCCCTTGAAATCCGAGAGCGAGACCGGCTTGCCTTCCTGATCTAATAAAGAAAACGCCGGCGATTTGTCACCTATGCTCAACTTTGCCATCATGTTTCCTTCCAGTTATATTAATGAATTAGCTATAAATAGATTACGTCATCAGCTTAAATCTGTTCGGACCTTTTGGCAAAACCCTTGATCATTTTGCCGAAGATGAGCCAATGAAGTGGGTATAGCAGATACCAGTAAACGATTCCCGGCAGGCCCTTTGGCGCAAAAAATACCGTTTGCACAAGTTGCGCCCGATCTTCTCCATGCGGAGTGGCTTCAAACTGAAGCCAGCCCTCGCCCGGAAGTTTCATCTCCGCCTTCAATCTGAGCATTCGGCCAGGCTCAATTTTCACAATTCTGAAAAAATCAAGCGTATCTCCGACCATAATTCCAGCCGGATCGGGTCGGCCTTTACGCATACCGACACCCCCTATAACCCTGTCCAATAGGGCTCGCAGACGCCACGCCCAATTGCAGGGCCAGCCATTCGGCCCGCCGATATCGACAACAATTTTGTATACTGCTGAAGCCTGCGCGCGGATTATACACCGTCTTACTTCGATTATCATTCCATCGCGGATCGTTTTGAAGTTTGCTGAACGCTTAATATCCATTGCCGAGGCCAATTGATTCGTGAAATTCTCAAACCGGTCAGGATCGAGCTGTGACAATGCCCGATGGACGGCACTTTCATAAGTCGATGGTTTGATTTGCGGAAAAAACTCTGAGGCCTTATTGTCTCTGACTACCACTTCATTTCGAAGTCCTTCTATGAGTGGCCGGGCAAAAACCGCCGAGATAGGAGTGACCCAATGAACCCAGTACGATGACAAGCGGGGAGTAAGAACCGGCACGTTAAGCAGAAGGCGGCGAAGTCCGCGCACGCGAGCATAGAGCTTCATCATATCTCCATATGTCAGGACATCTGCTCCGCCGATTTCGATAATTTGCCCGGCGCTGTTTGAATTTTGCAAGGATGCCACCATGTATTCGATAACATCGGCAATAGCTATCGGCTGGACTTTGCTAAGTACCCAGCGAGGGCAGACCATGATCGGTACGCGCTCGGTAAGATAGCGTATCATTTCGAAGGATATGCTTCCGGAGCCGACAACAATAGCGGCACGAAACTCGGTAAGACAAGCTCCGGATCGGCGGAGTATTTCCCCCGTTTCCTGCCGGGACCTAAGGTGTTTCGAAAGATTTGTTGCAGGATCGCCCAAAGCACCAAGATATATCACTCGTTTTACTGACGCTTGCCTGGCAGCCTCGCCGAAATTACGGGCGGCAGCTATGTCCCTCTCGGCGAAATTCTCCCCGCTGATAATACTGTGAATCAGATAGTAAGCGACCTCGACTCCCGATAATGCAGGCCCCAATGTCGATGGTTCGAGCACATCGCCCCTGAAAACATCCACAACACTTGCCCACGGTTTTGCCCGCAGTTTCTCAATATCTCTCACAAGAACACGAACACGGTATCCTTCCTGTAAAAGACGGGGAATCAGATTTCCGCCCACATAACCCGTAGCCCCTGTAACAAGAATCGAATTGGTACTGCTCATATAAAGTATTATACCTACCCTGCCGTACTTATGCCTTAGTTTTCTCCGGCGACAAAAAAAACGATACCAATTACTAAAATCGTTTCGGATACAAGGTTCAAGGAGGCATCCTAACCAACCGAACCTGTTGCATTTTGCATGTTAAAGCGGCCTCTGAACATCAAAAGCCTTCACCGAGTATATATATCTAATAGAAATTCAATTGGCTGATACATGAAAAGACTTATGGATAGAAATAAATACCTAAGTGAAAGTATTAAATTTTGATTAAATCAAAAGAAACAAGTCACCGCACTTATAACAAGCTTCTATCCGTAAGCAAAGTTCAATATTCAGGCTTAGCTTGTGTTATTTTCTTGCTTTTTATAGTTCATACCAGCATCTCCGAAGCACAGGTACTATCTTATCCAAAAACGATTATTCCTGTTCCACACCCTGTTACAAGTCTCTTACGGGCAAAAACGGTTCACAAGGAATTAGGGCTCCTGGAATCTGAGATTAATGAAGCAGACAAAATAGTTTCTGAGTTCGAACTGCCTCTGTGGCGCCTGCGTGACTTGCCGCTTCATAAGCGTAATGCAGAAGCCGCTCCGCTTATTAATCAACTCTATCGGAAACTTGACTGGATACTTTCATACCGACAATTGGAACAGCTCGACCAGCTCGTAATGCAAGTAAGAGGTATCGATGTAATCCTTGAAGCCAAAGTCACCATCAAACTTGATCTATCACCGGAGCAAACAAACACAATCCGAGATATCTTAAACACATCGTACAGCAAAATCACTTCGTTACGGAATAACGTCGAGACCAGCTCGCAGTCACAAATAGCCGCTCATATCCAAAAGCTCCAGGCTGAAACTCGAAGGAACATTCTGGCCGTCCTGAATAGCTATCAACAGAATAATTTTGCAGTGCTCATGGGACGTTCTTTCGATTTCTCTCAAGTTCCAAGTATAGCCTGTAAAGCCCCTGAATTGGAAGTTGATAAATGGATCAATTCATCGCCGGTCAAACTTTCTGAATTAGTAGGAAAGGTAACAGTAGTCCATTTTTACGCATTCGGCTGCAGCAACTGCATCAGCACACTTCCTTACTATAATGACTGGTACAAGCATTTTCCAAAAAGCAGTTTTTACATAATAGGAATCCACAGGCCGGAAACAAAGCAGGAGCGGGATATCGAAAAAGTTAAGGACAAGGCATCGCAGGCTGATATAGAATATCCGGTTGCCATCGACAACCAGAGCCTTACATGGGATTCATGGGCAAATAACATCTGGCCCGGCATATACATAATCGACAAGAACGGCTTCATACGATACTGGTGGTACGGGGAACTGAATTGGCAGGGCGCAGAAAGTGAAAAGTTCCTGCGGGATAAAATCCGGGAATTAATTGATGAGTCTTAAGAAGTACAGTAAATTGCCTCGAACCAATCAATATCATATCGCAGATCATTCTCAATAGCCTGTTTAAAACCGAGCGGAATTACAGGATATCAGTATGTTTTTGGACTGTTTTTATGTTTCTGGAATTGAATGAAAAATGCTCACAAAGCGAATTGTAGCCGGCAAATTTTCTTGAAGCGGTTTTGCGATTCTGTTAGTTTCTTGCTCATGGATAAAACAATGAAAAATCAGACTATTACGTCGCCGAAGGGTTTTTTGGCCGCTGGTGTGCATTGCGGCATCAAAAAATCGGGCAAAAACGATCTCGGACTGACCGTCTGCCCGACCGGCGCCAAGGCAGCTGCGGTTTTTACGACGAATAAAATCGTCTCGGCAGCCGTCACGGTTTGTAAGCAACATGTCAAAAACTCTACCATTTCGGCGGTCGTTGTCAATTCCGGCAACGCAAACGCCTGCACGGGCGATAAAGGCATCAAAAATGCGATTGCAATGTGCAGCAAGACTGCACAAGAGCTAAAAATCGCAAATCGCAAATCGAAAATCGGAAATCAGAATGTCCTTGTCGCCTCAACCGGCATTATCGGGGAGCATTTGCCGATGCAAAACATTACCGCCGGCATAGAAAAAGCAGCGGCCCAGCTTTCGGATTCACCGGAAGCGGGGCTAGATTTCGCAAAGGCGATAATGACGACCGATACCAGGCCGAAGCTGGCCGTCCGCTTGCTCGATATTTCAGGCTGCAAGGTCACGATAGCCGGCACGGTTAAAGGGGCGGGAATGATCGCTCCGAATATGGCGACCACGCTTTGTTTTATTACGACCGACGCGGCTATAAGCAAGCCACTGTTAGGCAGTGCGCTGAAGGCCGCAATCGGCAATTCACTGAACAGGCTGACCGTGGACGGCCATCAGAGCACCAACGATACGGCGATAATTCTGGCCTCCGGCCTTGCGGGAAATCGGCCGATCGTCAGCCGATGCCCGCGATATAACAAGTTCGCGAAGGCACTGGGCGAATTGTGCGACGACCTGGCCCGGCAGATGGCGCTCGACGCCGAGGGAGCCACGCGGATGTTCAAGGTGGTTGTCAAAGGCGCCGCGACAAAGGCCGATGCGGCAAAGGCATGCAGGGCGATCGCCGACTATCCGCTGGTCAAATGCGCGGTGCACGGGGGCGATCCCAACTGGGGCAGGATTATTTGTGCCGCCGGTTCGGTGGGCGTGAAATTGAATCCGGACAAGCTGTCGTGTAAACTCGGGCAGATAACCGTCTTCAGGAACGGCAAGCCCGCGAAGTTCGACCCGGACAAGGCGAGCAAAGTCATCTCGCAAACCGAGCATACGATAACGGTGGATCTGGGCGCGGGCAAGGTGAGCGATTTTTGCTACGGCTGCGATCTGAGCGCCGAATACGTGAGTATCAACGCCGACTACCACACGTAAAAGAGATCCAAAAAAACATGCCTTTATCAGATATTCATAATTGTTGCAATATCAGCGAGCTTCGTGTAGAATGCTCGTTGTTGTGAACGATACGCCCTTTTATAAACGATTGGGGCGGCAACAAACCGGCGAGACCGGAATTATCGGGGTGTAGCTCAGCTTGGCTAGAGCGCCTGCTTTGGGAGCAGGAGGCCGTAGGTTCGAATCCTATCACCCCGATTCCCATAAGCTCTTGAAAATAAGGGCTTTATTTTTGCCTTGACCACATTCTCAGCAGGTTCCTCATTATTCACAATATTTTCTCCTCCAGCTAATATCTGTCCGAAGAACAATACCACAACCAACGCGGAGATTTCCCAAAAGCCGCCGCATCGGAAACGACTCGATGGCAACACGCTATCTTCCATTCGTGAAGAAGTCACCTCTTTCGAAAAGCAGGCTTCTGTAGAATCAGACTATTGATCAGAAGAAGGCTATGAAGGATGCTAAATTTAGGCTAACCGAAATGGCGGATCAGGAATGTAGTTACATCCACAGATAACCAAATCATTTGCCAACAAGTCAGCTTTGCGAAAGTTTAATAATAAAATTAATCTATTCATGTACTGGTAATTTCACTTATCATTGTATATTATTAATACCAAAAATAAATTATTCATATTCATTCTGTTCAGGATCTGATTTTATGAAAAAAATAATCGAGGAAGTTCTTCAGACTGAAGAGAGGGTCAGCGTGATTCTTGGGCAAGCTCGCAATAAGGCCTCTGAAATAAAACAATCTGCAGAAAAAGAAATCTCAGAGAAAATGAGTGATGCAAAACAGAAAGCCCGGGAAATAATACAAACTACTGTTGAAGAAGCAAAAAAAGAAGCCGAACATATCAGGGAAGAAAAACTGAAACAGGCAAACCAGGAAAAAGACACTCTACTCAACAATAATACAGACACAATGGATAACCTGGTTGACAATATCTACAATATCATACTAACCACAGAGTATGAGAAGGAAAGCAAATAATGGCCGGCCCATTATCAAAATATTCATTTATCAACGCAAAGCTGCGGGCACGGATCAGCAAGATCCTTCCTGGCGAAATGTTCGATCAGTTGGCAAAAGCCTCGTCCCTTGATGATGCGCTTGCTCTTTTACGGGAGACACCTTTTGCCGGTCTTGAAGATATATACTCTCGGACTGGTGATCTCAAACAGGCAGAGCTTGATCTCCTTAAGAACGAAATTGAACTTTACAGAAATATCCGACAGTACCTTAGTCATGATACGATGGAGCTTTTAGACGCATTACTGACCCAGTTTGAAATTGATAACCTCAAAAATGCCATAAGAATCTATTTCAACAGAAAAATCCGGAAACGCCCGGATGACATTAGCATACACTACATATTGTATGACCGCATCATTCACGAAATACCGATCGATATCATTCTTAATGCAGAAAACTTTGACGAAATTGCAGGCGTATGTGAAGGGACCCCATACAGTCAGATTATCCGGAAATACAGCCACACTGTTGAATCGGAAGGTTCTCTTTTCCGTATGGAAATCGCCTTCGACCATTTTTACTATAACAACCTCCTGTCTTCCATTGACAAGCTGGACAAGAAAGATCGTACTATAGCCCTGCGACTTACAGGCGTGGAAATTGATTTGCAGAATATCAACTGGATCATCCGGTTTAAAAACTTCTATGGGCTTCCTCTGGAAGCAGTCCTGGCTGCTATTGTGCCTGGTGGTTTTAACCTTGACAGGGCTATTATGGATCAATTGTATAATGCGCAGAATGTTACGTCTGTGCTTCAAGGATTTGTCAAAAGCAAATATCCGGGATTGTCGGCACTGCTCTCTTCCCATACATCAGACAGTACGTCACGGCTGCTCCTTATACGCCGGATACTGGAAGAGATCATGAAACATGAGGTCCAGCATATCCTGACGGGGTATCCCTTTACGATAGGAATTATGCTTTCATATTTTGTGCTGAAACGGAATGAGTTGAAGAAAATCAGGATAATACTCAATGCAAAACAGCTTCATATACAACAGGAACGGATTGAGAGCATGATATGATATTTACCACTGAGATGATACAGCTTTTTGCGGTAGTGCTGGGCAAGGATTGTGAGCGGGTAACTGAAGCACTCCTCCGTGAAGGGGTTATGCAGTTTATTAATGTATCAGAGGATGAAAGTGAAAGGCCGGATAATCTGTCAACTGTCAAACTCCAAATCTCTCTAACTGAAATATCAGATTTAAGAAGGCGGATTGAAGGATTGTTACACACGGGCGGCATTATTCCTTCGACGCCGAAAGAAACAGATCTGAACAACCGCATTGCCGTTAATATTGAAAAAGAGAAAGCTCGTCTTGATAAAATATCCGGAGAGCGTGAAAGTATCAGGGAAAGGCAGCGGACAATCCAGCAGGAGATACTTAAGCTTGAGGACATCAGGCGGCAGGTGGAACTCTATGGTATAGGTCTCTCCGATGTTACACTCCCGGCAAAACATTCCTTTGTTTCCATGCAGGTTGGAAAACTCCCGGCATTAAATGTAAAAAAACTTGAAAAAGGGTTGATGAGCCTTCCTTCGTTAAATATTACGATGGGGCAGGAAAAAGATATGGCCCACCATCTCCTTATTTCAATGAAAAGAGATAATGAGCAGATTAAGAAAATTCTTGCAAGTGTCGGATGGACCAGGATTGAATTGCCGAGTGAGCTGCGGTCGATCAAAAAGGATGTTTTCAAGGAACTCTCCGTAAAACTCAAAACATTGACCGATGAACAGAAAAAGATTGAAACTGAGGTCAATGATCTGATAAAAAATGAAGAGAAATATCTCAATGATATCTGGGTCAATATCCGCGTAAATGAGCTTTTCTACAAAGTCCAGGCCAATTTTAAATCGTCTTCCCGCACGGTCATTTTTACAGGCTGGCTTCCCTCATCTAAAAAAGAAAAACTGACGAGAATAATCAAAAAGGCATGTGAAGATCGCTGTTATCTGGAATGGAATGAAGCAGGGAGTACAGGTGTCATCGGTGACGAAGTTCCTGTGAGATTTAATAATCCGAAAATACTCGCGCCCTTCCAGATGCTGGTCAGTAATTTCGGCATTCCGAAGTATGGCACTATCGACCCAACTCCGTTCGTGATGCCCCTGTATCTGGCCATGTTTGGGCTAATGTTCCCCGACGTCGGACAGGGCTTGATACTCACAATCCTCGGCGTTCTGGGCGTGTCCTACCTGAGGAAGAAGGAAGGAAAAGAAGGGCTATACCATCTTTCATGGCTCGGTGTCTGGTGCGGTTGCTCCTCGATGCTCTTCGGCGCTCTTTTCGGGTCCTACTTCGGCACCGGTCTTTTCCCGCCGTTGTGGTTCGATTTTCATGGTATCGTATCAGGCCATGGCGATAAAAATTCAGTAATCAATGACGTTTTTGACATATTGTCAATTACCATATATTTCGGCATCTCCGTGATTATCCTTGGCCTGTTCTTCAACTGGGTCAACATGGTCCGGGAGAAAAAATGGGTGGATTTGTTCTTTGACAAAGGCGGCATTCTCGGCGGGTGGATATACGGAGGAGGTATATATATTGCATCCTACATGGTGGCGCACAGTTACAAGCAATTTCCTCCGGGAACGGCACTGTTTTTGCTGGCCGGGCTTCCCTCACTATTGCTCTTTATTAAGGGGCCTTATCACTATTTCAAACATAAAGCCGGGCACTCTGATAAGAGGTCCAGTCTTCCTTTTGCGCTCATCAATTTCCTGATGGAATGGGTTGTCGAGCTTCTTGAGATCTTCAGCGGTTACCTTTCCAATACCCTGTCCTTTATGCGAGTGGCCGGACTTGGTATAGCCCATGTTTGCCTGATGATCTCCTTTTTCACTCTTGCCGAAATGACTTCAGGCATCGGCTATGTTCTCATTCTTATACTCGGAAACATAATGGTCATCGGTCTTGAGGGTCTTTCCGCCGGAATACAAGCATTAAGGCTTAATTACTATGAATTCTTCACGAAGTTCTTTCATGGAACGGGAAATCTTTACACACCAATTTCACTAAACAGCAGTTATAAATGAGAAAGGAAGGAATGCTATGGATAAACCATGCAGAAAACTGAAGTTACAAATCACCCAGAGTATTGTTGTGCTTTTTACGGTGATAGCAATAATTGGAACACTGTTTTGTGCCAGTTCTTTTGCACAGACGCCCCTTGATGGAGGAACCATAGGCCCGGAAATGTCGTCTGAAAAGGCCGACGTTATGAAATACGGCCTTATTGCCGCTGCTGTTGCTTTTGGCCTTGGCGCCATTGGCGCCGGGATTGCGATTTCTCATGTTGGTGCCGCAGCTATGGGTGCTGTCGCTGAAAAACCTGAGATAGCAGGACAGGCCCTTATTTTTGTGGCACTTGCAGAGGGGCTTGTCGTATTTGGCTTTATCACAGCGTTGATGATTCTCGGCAAGGTATAGCTTTACAATGAAATATTCGATTATAGGCGATGAAGATACAGTTCTTGGTTTCGGAATGGTCGGGGTCTCCGGTAAAGTTGTTGTAAATGCGGATGAAGCACAACATGCTTTTCAGGAAATACTTGAGGACAAAGAAACCAGCATTATTATCATTACCGAAAGCATTGCGGATATGATACGTTCGACTGTGGATAAATATCTGTTTACTGTGAGTTTTCCGCTTATTGTAGAAATTCCTGACAGAAAAGGTACTAAACCGGGCAGATCCGGAATCAAGGAAATGGTCAATGCCGCGATCGGATTAAAATTGTGATATGAGGGCCTCTTTTTTGCATTTTCGTAATGTCAGAAAGAGGATGTATTCAAAAAAGGTATAAGTATCTATGGAGTCATTAGAAAAAGAAAAGGCTGCGCTGATTTTTGGCATTGAAACAGATGCCAGTGCTGAAGTGGAAAAAATCATCCGTGAAGCAGAAAATCAGGCGGCTGAGAAAAGAAAATACTCTGAGAAAAAAATCGAATCTATATTGAATGAAGCCCGGAACAAAGCGGAAGAGCAGGCGGAAACAGTAAAGAAAAAGATTATTTCCAGTGTAGAGCTTGAGGTAAAGCGTCTTTCCATGCTTGCCCGGGATGCTGTCATGCAGGACATAATGGACCGGGTTGAAAAGAAGCTTGAGTTAATAATCAGTGGTACAAATTACAGGTCTGTTCTGATAAAATGGATCACAGAGGCAGCCGTTGGTCTGGATGCGGAAGCTGCCCTGGTCAATGCATCGGAAAAGGAACGGACGTTGATCGATGATAAGTTGCTTTCAGAGGTAAAAGGCCGGATTCATACGCAAACCGGCAGGGATATGACACTGACATTGTCGGATACGCCGCCTCTGAAATCTCAGGGTGTTGTCCTGACTGCTGCCGATGGACGGACCGCTTTTAATAATCAGGTTAAAACACGAATGTTGCGTAAACAGCGTGAAATTCGAATGTTGATCTACAACGCCTTATTTACTGACAAACAAAAAGAATAATTATGAGTGATAGGATAATAGGACAGGTAAAACGAGTAAATGGCCCTGTAATAGAGGTCATGGGAATTACCGACGCTGAGATGTTCGAATTAGTCCGGGTTGGTAAGGAAAATCTTATCGGTGAACTTATTAAACTTGAAACGGACTGCGCAATCGTTCAAGTCTATGAAGATACAACAGGGATTGCTCCTTTTGATCCTGTCTATGGTGCGGGGATGCAGCTTTCTGTGGAATTGGGTCCGGGGATGATCGGCACTATTTATGACGGTATCCAGAGACCGCTCGAATCTATCCGGGAAATGTCGGACATTTATATTAAGCGGGGAATAACCGTTCCCTCATTGAACAGAGAGAAGAAATGGCATTTCGTTCCTTCGGTAAAAGAAGGCGATGAAGTTTCAGGCGGAATGGTGCTTGGCACTGTTCGAGAGACGGAAAATGTCCTTCACAAAATCCTCGTTTCACCGAACGACAAAGGCATTATCGAGTCGATCGTACCCGAAGGGGATTATACCGTAGAAGAGGTAATTGCAGTACTAAAGACCGATGATTCGCAAAAGAAAGAACTTTTTCTCATGCACAGGTGGCCTATCCGGATTCAAAGGCCAATACTGAGACGCCGTGCTCTTGATATCCCTTTAATTACCGGCCAGCGGGTTATTGACACCCTCTTTCCCGTCGCAAAAGGAGGAACTGTAGCAATTCCCGGAGGATTCGGCACCGGAAAGACAATGACACAGCAGGCGGTGGCGAAATGGTGTGACGCCGATATCATTGTATATATAGGTTGTGGTGAACGAGGTAATGAGATTACGGATGTACTTACTGAATTTCCGAAACTGATTGATCCGCGAAGCGGCCGGTCTCTTATGGAACGGACCATCCTGATTGCCAATACTTCCAATATGCCGGTCTCCGCAAGGGAAGCAAGTATCTACACCGGAATTACTATGGCCGAATACTTCAGAGACCAGGGATATCACGTTGCAGTAATGGCGGATTCGACATCGCGATGGGCCGAAGCGCTCCGCGAACTCTCCGGACGTATGGAAGAAATGCCTGCCGAAGAAGGATTTCCAGCTTACCTGCCGACAAAAATAGCGGAATTCTATGAACGAGCCGGCTCGATGGAAGCACTAAACGGTGAAAGTGGTTCTGTAACAATAATTGGTGCTGTATCTCCGCCGGGCGGTGATTTTTCGGAACCTGTAACCCAGCATACAAAACGGTTTATCCGCTGTTTCTGGGGCCTTGACCGGTATCTTGCGAATGCACGGCATTATCCTGCCATCTCATGGATTGACAGCTACAGCGAATATCTGAGTGATATGGCTTTATGGTGGGAGCAGCATGTCAGTCCGGAATGGCTTGCCGACCGAACGGAAATAATGGAGTTGCTCCATAGGGAAGTACGCCTTCAACAGGTGGTAAAACTGGTCGGTCCCGACGCACTGCCCGATACGCAACGATTTGTGCTGGAAGTATGCACATTGTTTAAAAACGCCTTTCTTCAACAGAATGCCTACGATAAAATTGATATGTTCTCCGTTGTTCAGAAACAGGCAAAAATGCTTCACATTATTGTTACTTACTGGAAACGCGGCTCTGAAGCGATAAAGAATGGCGCAGTTCTTGTTAAATTAAGAAAAATGAAAGTCTATCAGGATATAGTGAAAATGAAATTTTCAATACCTAATGATGATCTCTCCGGCCTCGACAAAATCGAAGCCCGCCTGGAGCGCTCGATGGACCAGATGGAGGCTTTGCATGCCTGAAATAACAAACAGACATCTTCTGTCCGGACGTGAGTATATTGGTGTCGATAAAATTGACGGCCCTCTCATTTTTGTCAGTAAAACACACCCTGTAGGATACAGAGAA
>Ga0210003_1001617_pt1 | contig 19696 bp, 32 predicted proteins | sample LantaG_FD_182804 | JGI IMG/M metagenome (GOLD analysis project Ga0210003, IMG submission 182804) | Deep subsurface microbial communities from Baltic Sea to uncover new lineages of life (NeLLi) - Landsort_02402 metaG (SPAdes) (version 2) | ecosystem: Environmental > Aquatic > Marine > Oceanic >... | reverse complement strand
CAAATCTCTCTTTGTTAAGCTCAAGTAAAGACATTGATACTGAGGCAGACGATCCCTGGTATATCGAGTCAAGCACCAAACCACCTTTTTGATTTGAATTGATGTCAGTTGTTGAAACTTCCATGGCTAACTCGATGCCCTCTGCAGTGTCACCAAGGTCAAGTCCAACACCAGTGACCAGAGTAGTATTGGTTACGCCTGTTGTATCAGGATCAGTCTCGGCGGTAATTGCGCCAATGTATTTATTTTCTAGGACTGCTGTTGCACTTGTAACACTAAGAACTTTCACAACCTTTGGATCAATTGCATCGATTGCAGCTTGAAAAGATGCGGCAACTACGGCAGCGGTATCGCCACTAACAACGTCAATGGGGGTGATTAGTGTTAGTCCTGCTGGCGCTGGGTCAGTCTCTACCGAATCATTAAACCAAACATATCCATTAACTTCAACTAGATCGGCATTCATGTAATTAATTGGAAGATAGAGCCCGGCCAGTACGTTTGCCGTGTTAGCGGGAAATAAAAGGCTTCTACAGTGAGCCTTACCCCATCGTACGCTGGCGGCCTCTAAATAAATCTCTCTTCTTGTTGTTGTTGTTGTCATCTCTCTACTCCGTGAAAGTGAAATCGTGTCTCACTGTTAAGTTTATAGTTACTTTAAACGTCTTGTCATTTGTCTGAAGTGACTCGGGCACAATCGAGCTAACGATAATGTCTGTGAAGCCTTCTTGGTTTTTTACTTGAAATGGGTTAATGATTGCGTTTTTGATTAGAATCGCCGTCTCATATATTGAGTCAAATTGAGCTGTGACCTCTTTGCCTGCCTTCTTGTATAGCTCGACTGAGAATGGCACCTCATCAAAGTAAGAGTTGCCGGTGTAGTTGGCACCGAGATCAGCAAAAAGTATTTTATAACGTGTATCTAGTTGAGCTCTCGATAGATCGTCGTCACCAATCGGATCATCGATTTCTTTATAGTCTTGGTTTACTGATGCAATGCGGGCTTTAATGTAGGTTCTTGTGTCAGTGATCATCGTCTTATTAGTCTCCCGCTTACAAGGTCGGGACTTGAGTCAACTACGCCATCAACGTCCTTATCCAGTTTGATTGTGGCGCGATTAGCGGCCATCTCAGCCTGTTTTTTATAGTCGTTGGACTTGATCATAAAGAAGTCGTTAACCTCGTTCTCAGTTGATTTAAAGATCAATGAGAGGGTTAAAAACTTAGACCACTCTTTAACCTCGTCAAGATCAAAGATGTTTGTCTTTTCAATCTTGGTGCCATCCCAATTGGTGATGTTTCGCTTGGCTAAGTCCTCAAGGATTAGCTCTTGCGCAAGGCGGTGCATATCAATAAATGATGATCGCCCCAATCTGAGAAAGCGGTAAATATCGCCCTCATGTGTAAGTATGTCCTCGTCGTCTGAAAATAAAAGATCATCAGCAACCGAGATAATTGTAAATGTCTTTGTTGCCGTGACGGGTGTGGAGTCTGTTGTAATTCTCACCGTAGCAGTAACGCTCTCGGCGGCCGTGTAAACCCAGTCGAGGTAGAGAGTGCTAGTTACATCAATGAAGTCGCCGCCAGTAATGGGCTGAATTTCAACCAGAGTAATATCTGCCTCGTCAGGACTAACAAAAGACTCAATGCAATTGATGCGAGTTCTATCATTAACCTGGACAATCTTCTCTGTTCTTATCTGTGGAAATATCACTTAATTTCATCCTTTTTAAGGGGACAGCAAGGGCTTCTATTTTTCTTTACAACGCACTCGCGAAAATAAAAAGTTCATCTAACTCTTTCTCTGTAAAACCCATTTGAGGAGCAACCTCATTTAAAACAGAATTACTCCTATCGAACGTAGTTGCCTCATTCCACCAAATTAGAACTTCTGATGCTTGTGGCTCGCTAAGTGATAAGATAAAAGATTCAATTGTCGAAAGATTGTACCCCGATCGCAATAAGGCAAGCTTAATCTGCCTAGGAGTGACCTGCTCAGGAACAACACTAGGGACTTGTATCTCTCTGACTTCTACTCCATTTGGGCCAGTGACCTCTATTTTTTCTATTATCATGCAATTCTCATCCTTGTTGAAGGAACAGTACCTACTACTCTATCGCTTACGAAGAATCCGATTGGATCAGGCATTCCATCCACGAATGGGATAACCTTTTGAAGAATTGTATAAAAGCTAGCCCCAGAAAGATTGATTAAGCCAAGGTTTACCGATGAATTAGCGTTAGCAGCTCTGACCGTAGCCGATCCAGATGAATGTATCGCTATCCAGTAATATTTTCCGGCTTGAAAGGTAAAATTAGGGGAAAGCGCAAAAAACTTCCCTCCTGTGGTAGTGCAGTCTAGGGGCGTAAGGCTTTCACTTGTCCAGATTTTTGTCGTTGGGTGATTGGATGCATTGGATTCATAAATAGCCATGTGTAACGTTGCAGCTCCGGCAGTTGAAACCGATACTCCCAATTGATCTATGATGACATTTCCTGAAACAAAAAAAGGTGAAAGATACATTCGGTTAGTGTTAAGAAATTTGGTGGAAGTACTTCCAGCATGAAAAGAGTTGTCGTAATATTGCCCCGATATATAATTAAATGCGTTTGGCGAAGCAAAGTTTGAAATGTTTGAAATGCGAGCATTGAGGCTAGGTGCAGCCGCTCTCGCTGCTAATATCTCGGATTGCTCTGCTTTTAAATCAAGTGCTGTTTGCGTTGCCGTTGATATTGGCTTATCAAGATCGCTTGTGTTGTCTACGTTTGATAATCCGACATCAGCCTTAGTTGTGCCGTGTGGATTTGTTCCATCATCAAGAGTTAGCCCTGAGTGAATTGATGGGCCGGGGTCACCACTGGGGCCTTGAGGGCCTATTTCACCCTGTATTCCCTGCTCGCCCTTCTCGGCGAGCAATTGCCAATATGTAGTGTCTGATGGCAAATTTCCCGTTGTTGCCTGAACTGCCACATAACTTGAGCCGAGGTAAGAAACTGAGTCTCCTGTGACGTATGCAGTTGCTCCAACATATTCACCTTTGGCGTTGATTCCACCAGTGAAGGATAGTGTTACTGGGTTATCTAATAGCTTTACAATTTTTAAACTACTCATAGTCCACACTATCTCTGTTATCCCACACTTGATTGGTTGCGGATTTTTTGATTGATATTACTGGCGTGGTTAAGTCTATCTTAGTTAGTGTCCAAACGGATTCACTTGTCAATGATCCTCGTGGTGCTGAACCAGTGTAGATGACTGTTTTTGATGTTGTGTCAAATAGTGATATGTCTGACGAGCATGAGTTAACCGTGCGGACTGCAACAGTCCCACCATCAGTCTCTATAAACCTTTGATACTCTCTATCTAAGTTAGACCTTGACAGTGTCATCTATAACCTCTGCCATGTTGCTCATGTCTGTGATGTCTATGTAGTACCAAGCAACGTACTCCTTACCATTCCAAATTATATCGTAGCGATGCCAAGCCTTTCTCTTAATGTTGTTTTGCAACATAAGGCGCTTAAGGCCCATCTCTGTTTTGCTCTTTAAAAAGTTAGGAGTGTGATTTACTTTCATAGTAAAAGCCCCTCCGAAGAGGGGCGATTAATTATGCTCTAACGCACTCAAATACAATTTTAAACTTTCCAGCAGTAACGGCACCCGTAGAAATAACGAGCTCTGGTGTAACGTCAGCAGATAGCTTCTGCTCAACTTCACCCTCGATGCTTGTCGCTGATGATCTAAGAAGAGCTCCACCTAGGGCACTCATTGAAGAGTATGCACCGGCAGCAGTTGCTACTAGATCGAGAAAGTAACCGTCATCGTCTGAGGCATCTCCAATTGTAGCGGTACCAGATGCAGACACGATCGCAGTCTCAACAATAAGGTGGGCCTTAACAATTGAAAGCCCAGAGAGTAAACCGTTGGCCCCAACTTTTCTTAGTTCAATTGAGCTAACCGCTCCACCGTCAACGGCAAAGTCGTACTCATAAGCAACATCTACTTTTTCATATAGAGGATATCCCATTTCATTCTCCAAAGTTAAATGGGGCCGGAGCCCCGTTAATTAGTCGTTAAGACCTAAGATCAATGGCGACTTACCAGCAGCAGCCGACTTCTCGCCAGTTTGCATTGGTTTGACACCAAAGAGTTGATCTACAGCAACCTGAGTCGCGCCTACACCGTAACCGATAGCCTTTTGCTCATCCATTGCCGGGCCTGATTGAAAGCCATAACCAACAGACTCATTGCCTGCGAGAAATAGTTCTTTTGATGCAAGACCATTGTGGATAATAACTGGCATTCCCATGATTTGTTGGATAACGCCATTGCGTACAACCGGCTCACCAAACGTATCAAGTTGCTTAAGCTCTGTTAGATTCATAGCGGCCGTGTGTTGAGCCACAGAGAATATCCAAGCGCCTTGCTCTTGAAGACCGTCATTAGTCATGTACTTTTCAAACATGTCTAGTAGATTTGCATAACTTACATCTGAGTCAGCGCCCACGTTTTGGAAGTTATAAGCGCCAGTTCTAAGACCTAGTTCAATGATTTTTGAATCAACATATCTACCGTGAGCAGATGCCGCTCGCTTTGCGAACTCCATTTCCACGTTGATATTTGCTTGCTTTTTAGTCATCGCATCGACGATCCAAGAAACATAGGCGTTGATATCAAGATCAAGTTGATCGAGACTAGAAGTAAGAGCTTGCGCGTCTCCTTTTTGCCCCTCTGAGCGATCTTGAACCGTGAATGATGTTAGCTTAGGAAAGCTGATTGATTTCGCGCCTGGTACTGCAAAGACTGATAGGTCTGTGAAGTATGGTGCAAGTTTCGCGTTGAACGCTAGCTCTCTTTGAACTAGGCTGGCAATAAGCTCTTGCTTAGTGTTGCCAATCTCATTGTTTTCTGTGATTACGTCGGCCATGACTTTCTCCTGTTATTACTTTCTAAATCTAGTTAGAAGTTCTTTTTCTATTTCTTCCCTGCTCATTTCTGAGGGTGACTTTCTTGTTTCGTTCTTTATCTCGCTCTTTGGCGTTACGTTGTTAAACTTTACGCTTCCCATTGAGAATAGAGGTTGTTCGTTTTCTTTTCTTGCCTTTGCAATGAGAGACTCAAGTGATTTCTGGTTGATTGAACCATTTTCAGCTTGAAGCATCTCAAAATCGGACTTATCCAGGAGCTTGATCAATTTGTCTGGGCTTGTGCATCCTGCCTTTTGCGCCTCTAGGCGAATGGCACTTGTCACGGTGTTCCAGGCATAATTCTCACGCTCTTTTTTAAGGGATGATTCTAGCTCTTGATTTTTGCTCTTATACTGTTCGACGAGCTGTTGATAATTACCTTTATCTTCCAGCTCTTTTTGGCGAATAGATTCAAGCTCAGCCTCAAGATCCTGCGCACGTTTCCTTGCCGTTTTCTCTGCCGCAACAGATTTACGATAAGAGTCGTATGCTACCGTTCCCTTAGTTTCACTTTCACCACTGGTGTCAGTGCTTGAATCTACTAGATTCTTGTCCGATGATTCCATTTTCATACTCCTTTATGTGTTATGTCAATTCTCGTAATTATCGAGAATGGTTTTCTTTAGTCGAGTGGTGAGGTTGCTTAAGAATCTTGACCTTTTGAATAGCTCGGAGAGTGACCGATTCTTTCCTTGCTTCTCAAGGGCATCAAATATCTCTCTGTGGGATATCGTCTGCTTTGATCCTTTCTTGTATCGCTTGTGCTTTCTCGTTGAGGCGTCGATTATGAATGAAAGCCTTGAGGTCAAAAACTTGACAGTCATTGCATTAAGCAGAGCGCCCGTGAATGTTAGGTTTGCCTTGCTGGCGCTGTATGCCTTGTCAGTCGTATTATGTTGCGCCAGATATCGCCTGGTCTCAATGGTTGAGGGAGCGAGTGGATCACCTAAGCCATTACGCCTAACCTCTTCAATCATCTGCTCACGCATCTCGCCAGCGAAATTACCCTTCGCAATTGCGCGACCAATTTTCAGCCTGGTTGATTTTAGCGCCACATCTAATCCCGTGATCTTTATCTTAGTTGTCATCGACCACCAAGCCTATGTTGCGCACGATTGAAGCTATGTCGATTTGATCAAAGAATGATGTCGTTTGCTCTTGTACTGCCTCGGCGATTAACTCAGCCTCATCATTAGTTAAACCAAAGAACTCGCGCTTAGGGCCGTTCTTAATTGTTGGGTGCCCCTTAAATCCCGTCATGTGTCCAAATGCCTTTGGTGCCTCGTCGCCGTCGATAGACATCTTCACACCGTTTCGCGTAGCGTCTCCATTTACTGACAGCAACATATCGCCAAGCAAAGTCATGTCAACATCAGAGCGAGAGACTCCCTTAAAGTCAGCATAATCCTCAGAGTATCGCTTAAACTTTTCATTGTTTAAGTCCACGCCAGACTGAGAGCGTTCAATGATGCGCTCTTTTGCCAGCTCTATAAAGTTTTGAACCTCTTGAGATGTTGGCTTTCGCCCGTAAATCTCATCAAGATTAAAGCTCTGACTGACTTCGCTCTTGCTCAGTTTGATCTTGCCCGCTATCGCCAAAATCTAATCCTTGATCAATTTGATATTGCTTGTATTTTGCCTCGGCATCTTCGCGTGAGACATTCTCCATTAACTCGATTTCTCTAATTGCAGATGATATGCCTAGATCGATTTTTCTCTGTGCCATGTCCAACTTGTCGCCGGCACTCATGACCATTTCAGGTTGATGAAAATTAACATTGACTTCAGAGTCCATGTTGATTGCGCCAAGCTTAAGCTCGGGCTTAATGTTGTCAGCACTCGCTAGAACGACAGACCACATTTTTATAAGCTCCCACAGTTTAGTTTCGGCATGTTGAAATATATCGAAGTCATTTCTTGTGGCGGCAAACTTATCAATGAGTGACAAGAGCCTTTCAAGACCAGATGAGAATTGCTGAGACTCTCCATTGAGACTAACCGTCTTCGGGTCAATGCCCTCAGCAGTTAAGAAGCCTGACAGTTGCGTCTCAAGAAAGCTGATCGCCCCTGCGATATCTGATCCAGGGTTGGCGTATTCAAACGAAGTCTCAACACCTTGCTCTTTCTCAACCGGCAGTCTTAAAATAAAGTTAGGCCCAATCTGATAGTTTTCCATGAGCATCTCTCGCGGCCCTTTGATAATTGCCTGTGAGAAGCCTTGCATTTTTACAACCTGGGCGACCTCACTCATGCGAGAATTGATTGATATCGTAAACTCGGATGCTGCGTTTGCTTGCCTAACCCAGTATTCAAATTCCTTCTCGTCTGATATTTCAATGAACGGCATCTCACCGAATGCTCTTAATGGGTTTTCGAGGGTCTCACCCTTGATTTCTCCTAGGCCATTCATTACAAAGTTTATCTCTGGAGTCCAAACAAGATAGGTCTTGCGAGAGAGCTCTTGATCTTTTTTAAAGGCAAGTGATTGCTTATAGTTTTCTGTGCTGGTGTCAGCGTTTGACTTAAATCCTGTCCCAGTTATGGGCTCTTGTGCTGCCTGTAATAGCTCATCATGATTATCGTATGCGCTTATGATGTAGGCATCTGCTCTCTCTGGATTTATTTCATTTGGGATGGCATCCCACTGATAGGGTTTTAGTACCCTGAGTGTGAGCTTGCCGTCGTCGGGTATCATCCAAAGTAGGCACTGCTTGTGATTTTTATAATATCGGTTGGCGACTGATAGCTTTTTGTTTGCTCTCATCTCGTGATATATTTTCCACGCAATCTCTTTCTGATCTTCGCTTATGTCTGTCCAATCCCTCTCGGGTTCTTCACTATAGATTGACGCCTGCTGATTTACGATGCGTTTACATACGTTAACGTGAGATATGATAGGCATCTCTTTGACTGTGCCCTCACTGAATTGCTCTCTAAGGTTGCTGATAACAAACTGTTTTATTCGGTCATTATAGACTTCACTCTGCTTGTATACCTCAGCTTTTCTCCCTTTATTTTGATTGCTCTCTATGTAGTCAACGCATTTCCTGCGTCCCTCTTGTGTGCTTAAATCCATTTATCGCCTCGTGGAATGTATGTGATAATCACTTATATCTTGCCTTAAAGGGTATAGCTTCCAGCACAGATAGGCTAGACAATCAACCAGGTGAGATAATGACGGGTCTGTTTTTTGATCGAGCTCGCCGTGTTTATTCCACTTGAGCTGGATGAGGTCGCGAATTAATTTCTTGCAGCGTGGGTGAATCTTAATTAGGCCAAGTGTGAAGCATCGATTTAGATTATTAATCTTGTCAACAACTGCGGGATTTTGGGTTTTCTCAATTCTAAATCCTGCATCAGTCAGGATTATGAAGTCAGACTTGCCAGACGTGCGGCGATTCTTTCCTGTGGAGTCAGGGATAATTGTCGCGCCAGTAACACCCTTGCGCTTGAGTTCATCGCACTTCTTGTAGGTGTCGCCAGCGATCTGAATCTCATCCCAAACGTAGATACCATTGCCGTGCTGCGATGCTAGGATATCCGAGTTGTATTCAATGTTAAAGTCGGAGCCCACCAAGTCGGTGCCGCCTAAGCGCTTGGCGTCCTCGCTAATGTGCGAATCTTTGTCAAAGGCGTAGACAGCAGCGCCACTATTCGAATCGTCGTATTCGCCATATAGGAACCTCTTGCGCTCCTTTTCTGGTAGTGACTCAAGCATTTTAATGTATTCCGAATCCAGGTTTTCGATATTGCCATGTGGATTCATCTTGATCGCAAGATAGTTCTCAGGGTTGCTAAGCATCTCCCCATCTACAGGATTCACCTTCTCGTGGAAGGCCTGGTAGATCGCGCTCGTGGTTTTGGTTGGATTCTGGTCATAGAAGGTCAGCTTCCTAAGAATGTTCTTTTCAGCAAGGCGCGTCTTTAACTTGGTGATAGCTGGGAAGGCAACCTGATTGGCCTCGTTGATCCAAAGGGTGCTGTATTCCGTACCAAGCAAGCGCTCTAATTTGTTGTTGTCATCTAGGCCTGCAATGAATACGCGAGATCCATTCGGTAGATCAATAAAATAGTCAGTCTTGTTTTTAATAACAGGCAGATCGGGAAAGCAGATTCGGAGCACGTCAGGCAGCGTCTTTTGCCAAATTGATCTCTTGACCGCGTTAAAAGTCTCACGGCAGACGATATGATCCGACTTGAACTTGGATGCCCTAATGATAATCATCCGCATGATTAAAAAGGATTTGCCGCTGCGCGAACCACCTTCAAGTAGAATATCTAGCGCTTTAGATGCGACAATCTGCTTGATCGCAAGGGATTGAGAGAGCGTTTTCTTAAAAGCCAACTGCTTCTATTCTCGCTTTAGCAATATTAAAATACTCTTCCTGTCGCTCAATGCCGATAAATTTAAAGCCTTCTTTAAGTGCAGCGACCCCAGTGCTTCCCGACCCCATGAATGGGTCAAGAACTGTGCCACCAGGGGGGGTGATTAAGCGGCAAAGATAGGTCATGAGCTTAATGGGTTTTACCGTTGGGTGGTGGTTTTGCATCTCGCGAGCTTCGCGCCCATCAAGTCTTTGCATTGACTGGCTAGATGGTCTTTCGTCACCCACGCCGAGCTTAACTTTTGCCAAGTGCTCAAGTCCCGCATTGCGCTCAGATTTAGATGCTTTGGCGACATAAAAAAAACGAGATGCGCCGCCTTGAGATGGCTCTCTTGCAGCAAGAACTCGCTCATAATTTTTCCCACTCATGCATACATTAGAGCTTTCTCTTAATTTTTGCCCCTCTTTAATCGCGCCCGACTTCAATACGCCACTCTGCTCATCCAGCGCCATAGCGGCTTCTTCATCGAGGATTAGGTTTGCGGGGAAGCGACCAGATGCTTGAGACATCTGACCGTTTCTTTTACTTGCATCAAGACCACTCATTGTAACGCCACTACACGATTTAAAATCTGATTGGGGTTTACTTGGCGGGATACTCTCAACCCTGCACCCATCAATATTAATCACGCCCGTGCCATACTTGAGTACGTTCTTGGCGACCGTCTTTTCTGAGAGTGGTTTTCTTGCGAGGGTGAAGAATTTAGAATTTGGACTTAGCCTGTCTCCAAGTGAGTCCATGTCGTGCAGGACATCGCATTGAGCATCTGTGTTTAGGATGAAGCTTAATTTGATTTTTACGTTTTTCAAAAAACTTTCCACAGTATAAGCATTGAACCCTTGCCCATTTACTGTCGTCTCTTGGTGAAGCGTGTTCCTTTGCATGATCTGAAATAGATAAGACTTTAAGATTTTCAAGTCTATTGTCAGACTTGTCGCCATTGACGTGGTGAACATGTTCATGTGTTGCGAGACTTCTGTTAAGATATTTCTCCACAACGCAACGATGTTCGAGCATGTAGCCTCCGTCAACTTTAACTGCAACATATCCATCTGACCGCTTAAAGCGTCCAATGTACTGATGCTCTCTTCTGCAATCCATTGAGCAGTACTTAACGCCTCTTTTGACTCTCTTTGGCTGGACTTGGAATTGGTTGTCGCAGTTAAGGCATGTGACAGATAGTGGCATAAAATCTCGCTTATCTCATTAAAAACTTTTAAGTTTATACCATTTTTCCTAGCAAGAGTCATGTGCTCTGTTGCTGGCTTCAGAGCTGTGCCAAAACCTTGCCATTGCTTGGCTTCTTCTGTGATTGCCTCACTAGAATAGGTCGTGAACTCTTTACTTGAATTAAATACCCCACCATTAATATCTGCCGACTTGTTTTTTCCAGTCGATATATCAACAATAGGAACTCGCTCTCTAATGACACCCGCCGCCTTATCTATCGCCTTTGAAATATCCAGCGACTTGGGAAAGCCCGACCCGTAAAGCCATGTGATAACATCTCTTATCTCAAAGCCAGCATCTTCGATATTAACTGCCATTCGATGCTGGGTTCGAGTACCGCAAGCACAAAGCATGTGTCCACCTGGCTTTAGAACTCGCATAATTTCAGCGAATACTTCGGCGCTCGGGACATTGTAATCCCATTTCTTAGACATGAATGAGATGCCATAGGGCGGGTCAGTTACAACCGAGTCGATGGAGTTGGCGGAAAGCTCTTTTAGTCTCTCCATGCAGTCACCCAAATAAAGGCTGGTCATAATTCACTCTCATCTTGGTCTATCTTTATCTCAATGTTCTTGTTGGTTTGCTCGACTTCGTTTTTGTCTTTCCAGTTAGTTGGTTGCCTATTTTTTAGCCAAAAGATCATAGATGTTGGATCAGGCGGGTATGCTTTAACTGTTTCATGTTCGATAATATTACCCCTCTTATCTTGAAACAACTTAACCTCTTTCACCTTGTAGCCCTTTGCTCTTTGGTAAAGAGAAGCCTCTACTTGTGAGTCCGCGTAGTCTCTCCAATGCTTTAAGGTGTCGAAAAACTCTGCGTGCTCTTTCTTCCAGTTGTAGATTGTGGACTCATGAATACCGAGGCGAATTGCCATTTCGCGATTGGTTAAGCCTTTCTCGCACATGAATGCCCAATACTCTTTGTCTATGTCGTAAAACTTCGTTGGTCTTCCACCGCTCATTGTACAACCCCAACGATGCCAATTGTGACTAGGCCATCGGTTGATAATTTATGCTTGATTAATTTCTCAATTACTTGACACTCATCGCCAGAAAGGTCGACAGTGAGGCGTGCGCCGCCGTCTGCTGTAGTTTGCAGCTTGTTAATTACGGCCGTCAGTGTGCCGATTTCAAAAGATTCCATTCTATTCCCTGCCACCGGCTTGGATTTAACGCTACTAGCGATAGATAAAGGCTATCTTCTCACTTGAATGATTGTCAAATATAGATAAAAACTATGACGATTGAGTTTTCCATAGTTATTACCTATGTGACAAAGCGTGTATGTATAATTAAACTAGGGCCGAGCTTGTCGCAGGGTTACCGGCTTTCGCCGGGACTCTTTTGGATGATTACATCCATTCGAGTTATATTTAATTCAATCTAATACTTTTTTGATTTACTTATTGTGTGAGCAAGATACCGTCTTGACCCAATCGATTTGCAGCTTCAAACTTCAAAAGAATTTGACAATTAAGATTATGAGTGTCTTTCATCATCTTTAGCCTTAAGCGAGTTGTTGAACTTTGCTTAGTGTTCCAATCGCTTTCAAATTGTTTTATTTGATGCTCTAGTTCAATTGCTCTGTGGTATATCTTAATTAAGTTTTTAGTATTCATACTCGTAAAGCTCTCTTAGTAGTGCACCGATCTCGATCAGGTGATTGATTATAAGATCCCCATGCTCAGTTGGTGGCATCTCGTCAATCAAGTCTAACATTGCGTCGATTATAAGAGCTAGGAATATTCCTTGGCGATCCGTGTAGAGGGCGTCCACGACTGTGCCCAGGCAATTTATCTCATAGTCCTGCTTTGGAAACTCCAAAATTCTAGGACTCATATAGCGAGCCATCCACTACGCACCTGTAATTAATAATTGGTATCTGCTGAATGTGCGCCTCTACGCCATCTATAATGGTTATGATCGCAAAGCCCTGCTGCCAATTCTCATGCCCTTTCGTGTAGCTAAAAACATGTTTATGCTGCTCAGTTAAGGTCGTGGAGCCAAGCCATCCTGTAAAGTAACCGGCCACTAGATTGCCGCCAGCGGTGGTCAAGTACGAAGCCCCTAGCCTGTGTGTGCATCCCCAAAGATACGTTCTATCAAGCTTCTTTTTAAGGCTCGTCATTGGCCCTGCCTCGGCGTATGAGGGGGGAGAGTGTTGACACCATACATTTGAGCCTTCTAGTTGAACCTCGCTGTTGTATGGATAGTATTGAACGTTAAAATGTTCGAGTTGAAGCTGCTTTTGAACCGTTAACATATTCCAGAATGGCTTGGCATGTTGAATAATAAATCTATCAAGTCTATACTCGTGATTGCCCGCGTTAAAGATGATCTCCTGAGTGGGAAACCTCTTTCTTAGATCAGTCAAAAAGTCTATCCCACTCTCAAACTCTTGCTCAAGTGTGGTCACAATCTCGGGATGCTTAGGGCCGTGCATGGAGCAATTTGTGTTATCGATTAGGTCGCCGTTAATAAAGATGCGGTCAACACCTACGTCTTGTGCAACATCAAGAGCAAGAGATTCAGCTCTCGGGTCATGAAAGGGTCTATGCTGGTCAGTGAGAAATAGCGTTCTCGTGATCTTTATAAGTAACCTTCCATGGTTTTTCTTTAATTGTGTGGGAAGGTTGACCAAATATCAAACGAGCTTAAAGGTCGGGTGCTACTTAAGACTTGTTTTGGTGCTAACTTTTTGCTCTGGAGTCTTTGCACTAATCTCTTTAAGTATCTCTCTTAGTCGCTTAAATAAACCTCGGTTGCCTCCACTTGAAACGGCGACCATTTCCTTGCCTGCGACAGTGTATCTAAGCACAAAGCCGCCGGTGTGTTTTTCAATCTCTATTTTCATCTCTTGACTTCACAGGCTTTCTTCTTAAGAATATTTTTCATAACCCACTCATCGATAATTTTCTGTGGGGACAGACCGAGTTTTTTAATCTCGGTCAAAACTTCAGAATTAATGCGAATAGATGCGCTCTTGTTTTTTGGTATGTAACTCATTAATCATCCTTAAGATTGTGAAAAGCTTGCACTGCTGACTCCTTAACGATGATATAATCATTTCTTAATCTTAATATTATTTCATCTGAATTTTCATCATAGAAATAGTTATATTCTTCTAACTCACTCGGTTCGTGCGCTTGAATAAATGTTAAATTATTAACCTCAAGAAAGGCTAAAAGGTCATCATTCATGGTGCCGTCATCAAGGTCACGAATAGTGTTTAAGTTGATGCTTGTTTTCATTTAAGTATTCCTTTGTGATTTTGTATATGCATATTGTATACACAATGCAAGACAAAGTCAACCCTTTTTTTCACTGTGTAAATCTTTTAGTGCCTAATCTTCTTAAGAATCTTCTTCACACTCACTCCTTTGTTGGTTGGGGCTTAAAATTGCACTCTTTTCGGTCATCCCACGAGTTTGGCTTTACGTTTCCGTGCTTATCTAAAAAGTTCATTGATCTTAGTTCACTCATCTCCCTCTCCTGTTATTTCTTTGAGTCTATTCCAAAAGAAACTGGATGCCAGCCTCATCTTGTCTCTGTCGGGATAGCCGTTAGATTTAAACTCAATCTCCCTGAAAGCAACCTTCGCCAAATTCTCTAAAATCTCACACCTGTCCTTAAGCTTCTTATTCTCTTCTGCCAGTATTGTAGTCAGGCGCTTTGCCTCGCTCATTGATTTTAGCTCAGTCATTAGCTGCCGCACCCAGTTCTTCAATTATGCATTTGTCGTTTATAAGCTCAGGCTTAGCTATTAAGATATTAATTGCAGCCGTTAGTTCGCCATTCTTTCTATTTAGCCTACAAACTTCATCCACCAGTTTTTTCAATATTTCTTCCATCTCTCACCCCTAGCTAAACCCGGATTACTCAACGGGCTCGTATGTTTTTTTAAAGATTTCTGGCTTGCACGGATAGCGCTCACCCTTGATTCCTGTAATTATAAAATCTCCAATAGAGCGCACTGGGCGCTATAATTATTCGCCATAGCCATAGCCAGAGCCATAGCCATAGCCATCACCAGAGCCATCGCCAGAGCCAGAGCCAGAGCCAGAGCCAGAGCCAGAGTTAGAGCCAGAGCCATAGCCATAACCAGAGCCAGAGCCATCGCCAGAGCCAGAGCCAGAGCCAGAGCCATCGCCAGAGCCAGAGCCAGAGCCAGAGCCATCGCCAGAGTCAGAGCCATAGCCAGAGCCATAGCCATAGCCATCACCATCGCCAGAGCCATAGCCATAACCAGAGCCATAGCCATCGCCATCGCCAGAGCCCCTCCAGCTACCTATTATTTTTTCCATACTGGCGCACCATAGAGAATTTGCGTTGCATTGACGCTCATTGGAATAACCTCAATCACTTGATCTAGAATAATCTGAGGTAACTCCATTGCGATCTTACACTGAGCAATATCTCCGTCAGCTTCCATTGCAAGCTGCGAAAGTGAACAAGCTTTGGCCCAATACCAAATCCTTCGAGATTTGGAGACTAGGCACTCTTGCCCATTCTTGGCTTCCAATATGCCAAAATGCACCCCAGCAGAATAAGTGCGAAACATGCACACCTTGCCAATAAATTCGTTGGCGAGACTTGGTGGGCACATCACCATGCCTTTATCGCCATGTGCCAAATCACCCTTGTCGCTTAGTTCTTCTTTAATTAACTCTTTTAAAATATCTCGTAGCATATATTCTCCTTACGCCTTGGCGTTATTTGTTCAATATGTAAGCATTGAAATCATTTCTAAAATCAAAAAGCCTTCCGTGAACTAATCCGAAGCCATGTGCAATGGTACACTTTCTAGATATCACGTCGGGTCGCCACTTATTTTTATTGGCGCGTAAATTTGTCCACTCACAAAGAATCGCGCTCTCGTCTCCCAAAAACTTTACATTCAGCCACCTTGTTTTATTGACGCCGCCTTCGCGAGTAACAAAACTAATGCGATCTGACTCGTTAGCACTTGGTCGCGGTATCCCCTTGAGTGATCCGTTTTGGACGGTAATGTCAAAAAACCAACAATATGATTTTAGTGTGAGCATATTATTTTGCTCGGCATACGCCCAGGCTCGATCAAAGTTTGATCTTGCAGCAGCGATTTGATACGGCTTTGCCTTAATCATGAACTCAGCTAGTAGTGATTTATAACTGGGTGTCTTTCTTCCAAAATATGCTCTTGAAATTCTTAAGCCTTGAGATATCCCAACAGTTGAAATCTCTTCTAGTTTTTGCTCGACATGATTACTAGGCGAGTGATCCTTAAAGTAGGGCCTTAAAATTGAACTCTGAAGTGATCCCTGGCCTATACACCATTGTAAAATTCCAAGTGATAATCCTTGCCCGTCGAAGTCGCCAGTTACTTGACCATAACCAGAGCCCTCAAAGGCACCCGTTAACTCAAGCGCGTATTGCTCAAAAAACTTTCGATCGATCTTTGTGTGATCAGCATTGTCTTGAGTCTCTCCGGGTTCATCCATTTGATTAGATGGGTGAGTAGGCGACCTGGGCTTGCTCTCGTGATCGCGATTTACTGTCTTAAATAAACTCTTAATCCATTCCCACAATTTCATTCAACACACTCCATTTTTGTTGCTGTTTTTTCACGTCTGGTTTTATAAATACATAATTACTTGGGCCGGTACTTGATCCAGTACACATAGGACATCCAGTGTTCGCCCAACTTAGAAGCTCGATTCTTTTCAGTGTGATCTCTGGTATGCCCGTAGTTAGATTGCAGTTTGCGCAAAGACAATCCCAGTATCTTTTTTTATCAAGCCCATCTCTGAATCCCACGACTGTCATGGTGCCGTAGACGTTGCCAATTAAGCTTTTTTGTTTTCTTGAATACACAATAGAATGCTTCCAATTAAAATTAAGACAATCGCTTGTGATGAGTTTGCGTGCGCCGTCAGTGGGTAGTTTTTAAATAGTGCTATCTCGGCGAAAACCGCTCTTGTGATCGCGCCAGTAAATATTAATAGAGCTAAAATTGTTCTCATTATAACCTCAGTATCGCGCATAGAATTGCGGCTTCAAGTAATAGTGACAGTGTTACCATGATTAGAAATGGTACCGCATTATAGTAATCTCTCTCTTTAGATAATTTCATGTAAAACTTCCAGGTTTAAACCCCGCCATTTCTGACGGGGTAGCTTTTCAACATTTAAAGTAAACGCTAACTCACAGTTAATGTTGCGCATTTACTACGCTACTTCAAGCGCCGTGTAAACTATTTTTTATGGTAACGCCATTTTCCTTGAAAGGCATCGTATGACCACGCTCTATCAAGCATCCATTGCCGAAACAACGGGTAATTAGTTGCCATGTAATTAGTACCCTTTGAGTGAAATAAATTGTGACATGCCTGACAGACGGGCGCGAGATTGTCTGGATTCTCTCTATGCTCTGGGTGAGCTTTCTTAGTCATTAAGTGATGATAACAAACATCAACTCCCTCACTGAAACAGATCACGCAAGCCTCGTCAGACTTAAAGTTTTTCATGGCCATGTAATTTTCCCAAGCGGCCATTAGTCTAGTGCCCATATTTCAATTGTAGTTATTTTCTTTTTGAGAAATGACTTGCGAATATTAAGAGTAAATATCTGCTTATCATCAAGACCTGGCATTGCTGCAAAAATCAAGTCTGTGATTGCTTTCTCATAACCACCAACATCTCCACCCTTCTGTGATGGCAAACCTTGCTTCGTGAAAACGTCTGGCCCTTCATAGTGCAAAGACATTCCTAGCGTTTTATTTACTGCGAGTTTTGTAAACTCTTTTATATGAGATTGCTCTTTAGATAGAATCGAATTTACGCTTGCTGCAAACTCTCTATATTTAGGAGACTTCACTCTCTTGCCATATCTAGTTGTGATATACAAGTTGTTGACTCCTAAAGGCTTGAGTGGAAATTCTATAGTAATTTTAATAATTGACCTTTACGTTTTATGGTTTTTGGTTAATGTTAACAGTGTCCGACAGACAAGCAAAACAGTTTCAAGTATATGACCGAGACAGCACGGTTATATTCTAAAGCCTCGCCTACACCTTAGCCATCTTGTCGGACAGCTTGGGTGTGGCGGGGTCTTTATTGCGAGTGGTTATGAGATGGTTTAAGCATTATTCAGACGCGAGTGACTCAGTAAAATTGAACAAGCTTATTGATGAGCTCGGGGTTGAAGGCTATGGGCGTTATTGGCTTTTACTTGAGCTTTTGGCGGGCGAGTTTGATGGAAAATCAACGAAGTTCAGGGTTCATTCTAGGAAGATTTCAGCAAAAGTTCAGATAAAGTTCAGCAAAAAGCTGGAGACTTTCATGGGAAAGTTGTCAGACTTTTCCCTGCTTACCTATAATTTGCACCAAAAAGTTTACGAAATAGAGTGTCCTATAATATTGGAATTACAGAATAAGCACTCAAAATACAATCGCAAGCGGGTCGTAGGCGAGTCGCAAATGGCGACCCTAGATAAAGAAGAAGATAAAGAAGAAGATAAAGAACTAGATAAAGATAGAGATATATACAGAAAAAGAAAAAAGAAAAAATCTCGCCCCGTGCTGCCTCGCAATATAGTTAAGCAACTATTCGACCTGGAATTTAATAGCGTCACATTCGACGGCGTGCAAAATACTGCGTATTGGCTTATTTTTGAAAGCCTTGATCCTGCACCTTGCCCAAACTTAATCAAGATGGCACTTCGAGAATGTAACTTAGATTGGAACTCGATGAAAAATTCTGATGTGTGGACGAATAACAATCAAACCTTTGGAATGTTTTTAAAGCATGCTCACAAGTACTTGCAGGTAGCAAAGGCCAAGCTTGATATGAACACCGCTTTTGAGGCCAAGCAAGCGGCCATGGAGAAGAGTTATGCGAAAGATTTTATTGGATCAGAACAAGAGTAAGGCACTTCGTGATGAGGCGGCTTTTGTTTATTTCAAAACAGGATTTCCATTTTTAGCAGAACATGACGGTTATAGACCTGGTTCAATTCATACGTTTTTAGGAGTCTCTGGTGGTGGCAAGTCAACGCTAATTAGATCGCTTTTGTCAGATATTTTATACATGAATTCAAAGAAAAAGATTGGGATAATATTAACCGAGGAAACGATTGGGGAGCTTGAAACTGAGCTCGCTCGCATACCAAAGATGGCAGAGCTGTTTTCAAATATTGATGTTATGAGTGAGCTTGACTATGACTTTAAGAACGAGTGGGATTCAAGTTTAAAAATGCGCGAGTTCATTCAGTTTTCGGGTCTTGATATTTTGTTTGTGGACAATCTTACAACCTCTCACGGCTATCAAGATCGCAAGCCAGATCATCAGGGTAGAGTAGTTAAGGGCATAATTAAAACAGCGAAAGAGTTTAATCTTCCTGTGGTTTTAATAATGCATACCAAGAAAGAAGTTGGTAGATTTCATAATCATCTGATTGTCCCAGAGGATGTTCGTGGGGGCGCTGGCATTGTCCAGCTATCACAGTTTTTTTATTGTATGCAATCTTTTGTTTCAGGTGGTCACAGACGAAACTTTTTGCGCATAGATAAAAATCGTGGACACATAGTTGAGAATACTTACTTTGAAATGTTTTATTGGAAATCAATGTCTGCCTTTGGCAAGATTGAGCAATCAAGTATAGGGGCGCTAAGTGAAGCATTTAAGCATAGAGACAAACTGTAACTGCGTAGACGAGGCCAATTACACTTGCTGCAATTGTAGAGTGATTGAGGCCTGGCAAAAGATACCACTCGAAAAGAGACTTGCTATACGCGAGAGTATGGAGATGGCCAGGCAAGAGAGTTTTGATCTTGATAGGTATTTTGAGTTGCTTGATAGTGCTGCTCCCTACGGCATTTCAGATGCCCCATAAATATTTTACATCATGCTTTACATAACTGGCGATCGAGCATATAAAGCTTTTCGTTGACCTGGAAAATCAAACACATTTTCTCGCCCCTCATCCGGCGAGTTCAAAAACCCCGAGCCGTCTCACTTCCAGGTCTGCTTGCTCGGGGTTTTCTTTTTTGGAGTGCGAATGTTTTTTGACAAAGATTTTAGATTGAACATGAGAGCCGCTTTGATTGCTCAACTAAAAATACATATCGA
>Ga0210003_1001616_pt1 | contig 19700 bp, 17 predicted proteins | sample LantaG_FD_182804 | JGI IMG/M metagenome (GOLD analysis project Ga0210003, IMG submission 182804) | Deep subsurface microbial communities from Baltic Sea to uncover new lineages of life (NeLLi) - Landsort_02402 metaG (SPAdes) (version 2) | ecosystem: Environmental > Aquatic > Marine > Oceanic >... | reverse complement strand
AAATCTCTTGTCGAAAAGCAAATCAAATGAGTCGTCTCTCGTACCGCCCAGGCCGTTCACATTATACTTATAATCCATCGTGACCAAAGGCAGCGACTGGTTCCGCATATAATCGACAGTGGCGAAATCTTCGGCGATTTGCAACTCCAGTTCGAGCATTTCCATACGATTGTCCATGGCTGTTGCCAGCAATCGCTGTTTTTCCAGCTCATAACGGACAGGATCCGGCTCGGTGGCAGGTATCAGCACCGTGGCTGTCTGCATTCCAAGGCCCGCCTTATTAAGCGTCCGCTTGAGGTCACGTTCTCGATCGCGCACGTTGTTTTCAGCCAGGATAATAGCCTCAAGCTGCTGTGCGACTCCGGACTCGGTTCGGGTAATCTCTATCTGCGGTTTGTCGCCTGCAGCCACAAAACGACCGGCTTGTTCGTATAGGGCTTTGGCCAGCTCATACTGTTTTTTCCGCACATCCAATTCCCTCATGGCCGCATAAAGTCGCCAGTACACACGATCCACATCGGCGATAACTCGTATAACTTCGAGTTTTGTTCTGGCATCGATTATTTGCTGCTCATACTCGGCGATACGAATCGCATAGGTATTAGCTCGCTTGCCTGCGCCCCGAAGCAGCGGCTGACTAATCGAAACTGACAAGTCCGAGCTATAAGATGGATCGAATGCCGAGTAGAACGAGCCTGTTTTGGCACGGGTGTCGGCTAAGTCAAAGTTTACTGTGCCACCGGTTCGCAAAGGGATCTGAACGCCAAGGCCGGTGCTAGTAACATCTCGCTGTGAGCCTGAAATTTCATCAAGAAATGAAGCCGATGGGGTATCCATCTTTAAAAATGTCAGATTAGAGTAGAACGCAGCCTCGAACTGGGCCTCCTGCTGGCTGACCTTTTCGGCGGCAACGGCAGGATTGATAAGCTGCACCTTCAGATCAAGGTTATTCTCCAGCGTAAGTGCTCGACATTGTTCCAACGTAAGCTCAAGCTCTTTTGGCGGCACTTCATTGGCATCCGTCGGGGCTTTTTCTTCCCTGGCCTCCTGCAGCTCAAGTGTTTCTATCTGCCGGGTCTTTTCAGGGGCAATCCTGGTTTGGTAAGAATTTCCATCACCGGAAAACTGTTCGCAGCCGGTTAATACGAATAGTCCCAACCCAGTAAAAACCGCATGCCGGAACCATTTAAGCAAAAATTTTTTACTCATGTCTAAGAGCCTCAATAGGATCGAGCCTGGCAGCTTTAACTGCCGGGAACATTCCAAAAAATATACCTACGGCACCGGAAAAACCGAACGAAATGCCTATCGCCCAAAGGGGAATATATGCCATGTCGAGTTCAACTTTCGGGATATTGGCTATGCCCGTAGTCAGAAGCTGGCCGAATCCGATTCCGACAAGACCGCCGACAAAGCACAAAACTACGGACTCGATCAGGAACTGGGTTAGAATCGCGGATTTTTTCGCTCCCACCGCCTTGCGAAGCCCTATTTCCCTGGTTCGTTCGGATACCGTGACAAGCATGATGTTCATAATGCCGACGCCGCCGACCAGAAGGGAAATCCCAACAATCCCACCGGCCACCATGGTGACTATAATTGCTATTTTATTGAACATTTCCAGTATGTTTTTAAGTGATTGCACCTCAAATGTGTCCGGTTCGCCGGGCTTTATATTCCGTGTGCGCCGGAGGAAGAAACTTATCTCCGCCCGGGCATCATCCGAAACTTCGGCGGACTTGCTTTCGGCAAGGACCCCGATGTACAGGTACCGACTCAGCTTGAAGCTGGTCTTGAACGGAATAAATATCTCGGAACGTTCCTGGTCGCCTCCCCCGAATAACGATTCAGGTCGAGCTTCGAGCACGCCGACAATATAAAACGTATTGTGACCTATGAAAATCGGCTGGCCTATGCAGTCACGGTCAAGGCGAAGGTCATTGCGCAGCTTTGGATCAATCAGACAAACCTGCCGCGCCTGCATTTCATCGATAACCGAAAGCGGCCTTCCGATTGTAACCGGGCGGCTTTCGATTTTATGGCAGGCCGGCTCGATACCGCGAATACTTACATTTTCCACCGACCGCTCACGGAAGCTGACAGTACGCCCTCCGGCCCAGGTCTGGCGGCCAAATCGCTCCACTGAAGGGCAGTGTTCGAGAAGGCCGTCGAATTGCTCAGGCAGAAATCGTATGCTCCACCACGGAGCATGCTGCAAAGGCCCCGTATCGGGACGTTTGGGTTGAATGAATATAGTATTGCTTCCAAGGGTTTCTACCTGGGTCAGGATCTTGGCTTTCAGGCCGCTCAAAGCGGCAATAACCGCGGTAACTGAGGCGACACCAATAACAATGCCGATAGTAGTGAGTATCGACCTGGTTTTGTTCGCCCAGATTTGGCTAAGCGAAAGAAAGACACTCTGATAAAAGAGGCGAAAAAAACCTGTTATCGCCCGCATCAAAGCTCTCATGGCAATTCTCCTCGTTCGTCATTTTGCATTTTGTTTTTATCTGTCCTATTCCGGTTGCTTGGCGTATCGCTGTGAACGCGGCCATCTTTCATTTGAATGATTCGCTCGGCGTGATGGGCAACATGTTCCTCGTGAGTGACTATGATAATGGTCTGGCCTTCCAGGTGAAGCCGATCGAACAGTTCCATGATGCTTTCGCTTGTTTTGCTGTCGAGGTTCCCTGTCGGCTCGTCCGCCAGCAGAATGCTCGGTCCGCAGACGAGCGCCCTTGCTATAGCGACGCGTTGCTTTTCGCCACCGGAAAGCTGGTTCGGCTTGTGTTTTATCCGGTCGCCCAGTCCAACTCTCTCAAGCACGTTTTTAGCGCGCTTGCGTCGAGACCGCCAGCCATTTTTGGAGTAAATTAGCGGCATCTCAACATTCTTAAGCGCGCTTAGCTGACCGAGCAGCTCGAATGATTGAAAGACAAACCCGATTCGCTCATTACGGACGCGGGCCAGTGCCGAGTCACTCATACTCGTTGTGTCCTGTCCATCCAGTCCGTAGTATCCGGATGTGGCCCTGTCCAGACATCCCAGGACGTTCATCAACGTGCTCTTGCCTGAGCCGGAGGCCCCCATTACGGCGACATATTCGTTCTCGTTCAGCTCCAGACTGATACCGTCAAGTGCATGTATAGATTCCACGCCGACTTTATAAATCCGTGTGACATCCTGTAGTTTAATTACGGATTTATCATTCCGGGGTCGAATTACCGGTTTATCAGCTTCGGCTGCTATCATTGGCATCGTCTGCAGTTTCTTCTTTAGCTTCAGCTTTAACGTCTTTTCTCTTTGCTTCTGCTTCACGCTCATCCTGTATTATCTGATCGTGCTTAATACTTTCGAGTACCTTATACGGACCGACTACTATTTTGTCTTCTTCTGTTATGCCTGATTTTATTATGGTGTTGGTCAGGTTGCTCTGGTCGATTTGAACCGGCGTGACGACGGCCTTGCCGTCAACATAGCGGTAAACCACCGTCGCGTATGTCTTGGTTTTATCGACCTGGGCGGAATTCTCGCGAATCTTCAGAGGCAGATCATCGATAGCCACACCCAGCACGGCCTGACTCGGCAGATTCAGCACGTTTTCGTGCCTTGTGGTCTCGATATCCACATGGGCTGTCAGGCCCGAATACAATTTCTTCACATCACCCTGAAGCAGTATCTCGGTCCTGAAGTATTTTGTGCCGGTCGACGATATTCTGTGTGTCAATGCAATCGAATCGATGAATCCGTTGAATTCCTCGTCGGGAAAGGCCTGTACGTGGACCGTAGCCTTTTGACCCAATGCCAATTTGCCTACGTCAGCTTCATCCACCTGCGCAACAAGCAGCATTGTAGAGAGGTCCGCCACTTCCATAATCACGGTGCCCGGATTGTTCATCGTTCCCATGATAACCATCTCTCCCACCTCGGCTTCGAGCCGGGTCACTACACCGTCGATGGGTGAAGATATCGTCATATGGCTGAGAGCCTCATTCGCCTGTTCGATTCCCGCATCGGCGACCTCGAGGTTATGTTGTAACACCACCAAATTGAGGTTCGCCGATTCCAGCGTGTATTTGGCGGCCTCATACTGTGACTTGAGCTCGTCATATTTAGCCTGGGCCTGGTCGAATGTAGCCTGAGCGATGTCCTTTGATTCAAGCAGTCCTTTCTGGCGTTCCAAATCACGCTGGGCTTGTTTTAGCGAGGCGTCAAGACCGGCAAGGCTCGACCGCTGACTGGAAATTCTGGCTTTATCGACTTCTGCCTGTGCAACCTGGGCGGCACGGCCGGCCTCGGCCGATGTCAGCCGGGTTTCCAAATCTTTCGCATCCAGACGTACCAGCACCGATGCCGGAACCGGGGGATTCGCATTTGGATCGCCGCAAGTCACAATATCCCCTTCATCGTAGGGAAGCTTGACAATCCGTGCCGATACCTTTGCGCTGATCTCCACATTCGTTTTTGGCTCAATCTCACCGGGAGCGCTGACGAACTCTATCAACTCCCCGCGCTGAGCGCTTTCGATACGGACTATCGTGGGCTTTTTGCCACCTTTGAATTTGGCCCTGATCGCCACCCCAATCCCGGTAGCGACCACTAAGAGGACGATAATCACGATAAAAATTATTCGAGACTTCTTCACCCTAAAACCTTTCTTGTAAAGAGTAACTGTCGGTATAAATTTTGTATAGCCACCTATAAGTGTGATTATGCAGGTTAAATGTTACCATTTTGTTACGGTTTTGAACTTTTTTGCTTTTTTTTCGAAACATCGCAAAATGAGTGCCCTGCAAAATGCTCGCTTGTAAGCCTGATACGAGATAGCATTCCATTGTCAGCGATATAGGTATAGACGCCCAATTCCTGGATTTATTGCGCTTATTTTGAAGAAAATTCTCAAGCATTATAATGCACGTGCCAATAATGATGTAAAACATGCCCATCCGAACTATTTTCCTGCAAAAATGACTGTTAATATTCGAATCTTTGGCCAGCTATATAAATATATGCGCCTGGTTGTGGAATTACTCAGGATTTTACGGTGTCTCTGAGAAAAACTGAGTACATGCTTATGGACTTTGAGAAGCATTTGGCAGGGCTATCGTGTAATCCGATACTAATCTGCGTAAGTCCATACCTGCTATCGGTATTTTACTTTTTTGGTGTTGGCCGATAAAAACGATTAAGAAACAACTCATCCACTTCGACTGCTGTTATCTCGTGTCATGTTTGCTCGACTAATAAGACTTATCTGGCCGCCACTACATGCGCCGGCGATTCGGATTGAGGCGTATGCATGCCTTCTATCTCAAATGGCTGGCCCGGACCGCAACCGGCAACGAAGAACAGAATCGCTGCAACAACGAGCAAAATGATGGTTGTTTTCACAATATCTCCTTACTAAGATATCTGACTTTTTCTCCTTGAATGCACTGTTGTTCCTAATAAGATATAGAATACCAAAAGAGCCGGAAAAACGCAAGCGAAGAATGCAATATAAGTCCCGATTCTCATATCAAGGGTACTCAATCGCGCATAAGCCGATAAAATCGGCTATCTTGTCCAGTAGTCGATAACAAGGACTTTGTCCAGGTGAGGGCCGAGGCGTTCGCCGAACATCTTGTGGGCCGGATGCGGCAGGTACTTTGCCCTGTCGTCTCTACTGCGAAAGGTCACAACGAAACAGTGGGTAAATCCCTGTTGAAGATTTTCCACGCTTACATCCGTGCCCCATTCGAAATCGTGTATAGCATCGATCTTGCGCGGAAGTGTGCAGAAAGCTCTTTCGATTTGGCCAATCTGCGCGTCGGTTGTGCCATCCTTGAACTTGAACAGCACGACATGACGCAACAGGCGGCCCTGTTTTTCAACATGAATAGCCGCGGGGGATTTGTTCTCATTGACGTGCTTGCTCTCGTGGACATGGACACAGCCGGCCAGAATTATCGCCCCGGTAGCCAGACACAAAAAATTCCTTACCATTGATTCGTTACCTCCAGTTTTTTTTCAACTTGTTTCCACCGATTATCAAATGAGGGATTTTATCAGCAATACCATCCAGCGTCCACATCAAACTTACCGGTAGAACACCTCCAAACCTGGTGTCGGGGCGTCCTAAAAAATCTGCAAAAACGCTTTTGCATTTGATCCGAAAAGAAATACAATGGAGAAATCGAGGTAAGGCGGCTGTCGTACATATGTCGTATGCTCTGTAATAAAGCGTTGAGTCACGGTATGAATATGGCTGTAAAAAGTGAAATGGGAGACGATTAAGATGCTCAAATGGTTCAAGCAGTTGGATAAGATTCTGCGTGGGGATGCTACCCGCATTTCGTTACTGGCTGAAGGCCGGTTTACAACTCCTGTCGCCGGACTGTCGGTCTCCATCGTGTTGCTCGGCATCCTGTATGGATTGTGCATGGGTACATTCGCGATGATCCGAACGGGTGGGCAGGCATACATGCAGATGATCGCCGGCGCTATCAAGCTGCCGATGCTGTTTTTCCTCACACTCGCAGTGACATTTCCTTCCCTTTATGTATTCAACGCGCTCATTGGGACGCGGCTGTCCGTAATCTCGGCTCTTCGCCTCCTGATTGCAGCGTTAGGCGTGATGCTGGCGGTGCTGGCATCATTGGGGCCGATTATTGTGTTTTTCGCCTTGAGCACAAAGAGTTACCCGTTCATGGTGTTGTTGAATGTGGGCACAAGCACTGTGGCAGGTGTGTTAGGGCTTGGATTTCTGTTGCGCACGTTAGACAGGTTGGTCATCGTGCAGGAAGACATCGAATTGTCCAATTTTGAAGTGAGTCTGGAAAACGGTCAGGGCGAAGAGGCAAAGGATAAGAAAATCGAGCCGACTGGCGCTCTTGATCGTATGGGCAAGCTTACGAACCGCAAGGCAAAAAGTGTTTTCAGGATATGGACGATTGTCTTTGCGCTTGTAGGGGCCCAAATGAGTTGGGTGCTTCGTCCGTTCATCGGATACCCAATGGCGCCGTTTGAGTGGTTTCGTGAACGTGAAAGCAATTTCTTTATTGCCGTATTGCATGCATTGGCTAACCTGTTTTCCCTTTAATGGTTTAGTACATTATGAAAGTTGAATTTGTGGATAGATGAGGTAAGGGTGGCAGCCTCAAGCGCAGCTTGGGGATGGTTTATCTGGCGTTTACCATCCCCAAAGCCTTCGGCTTTGAGGCTGCCACCCGGTCTGTATGGCGGAGCTTAAGGACGATGTTACTTCAAGCCGAACATGTGCTGAGAGCAAGACCGTGGGTTGTCGAGGATGATCACACGGCAAAGAAATTAGCGCAATTAGGGCTGCTGATAGCCGTGTTTGGAATTACGTACGGGGCGGTAATGGGTAGTTTCGGCGGGGTGTTCGGCGAGCGCTTCTGGCAGGTTGTTTTTTCCGCTGTCAAGGTGCCCTTTCTCCTGATGGGTACGTTTGTACTGAGTCTGCCGAGTTTCTTTGTGGTTAATACACTATTTGGGCTGCGGTCAGACTTTTCGTACGCTTTGCGGGCTTTGCTGGCAACACAGGCGGGGCTGACTATTGTCCTGGCATCCTTCGCTCCTTTCACTGTGTTATGGTACGTATCTTTTTCGAATTACCGGGGGGCGATTTTGTTCAACACGCTGATGTTCGGCAGCGCCAGTCTCACGGCTCAGTGGCTGCTTCGGCGATTCTACGAGCCTCTCATCCGGCGCAACCGGCGACATCGTACATTGCTGCGGGCCTGGCTGGTCATCTATGCGTTCGTGGGAATTCAGATGGCCTGGGTCCTTCGACCATTTATCGGCAATCCTGATGCGCCGACACAATTTTTTCGCCAGGACGCCTGGGGCAATGCATATGTGAGACTCGCCAACATCATCTGGTCCTTCATCGGGGGATAACGCCGAACCTGCATTCTCATATTTCATGCCGAAGTGTTCTTCCAGCGGCAGAAAACTGTCAGAGACACGAAGTGCACTATCAAAGCAAAAAATCACTGATATGAACGGCACAGTCGCGGAACTTTTCTGCCGGCAACGTTACTGTCTGCCATTTCGGGCTGCGGCGTTTCATGAACTTGCGGTAATCATCCAGCTTGATGCAAAAGAACAGATACTTGTTCGAGTCGAAATCGAAATAATCCCTGCCGTCAAAATCAACGTCGATGTTCTCGGTTTTGTAGGCAAAAACAAATATTGCCTGGTGGCCCTCGCCAAAGACCCGCTGCCACTTTGTCAGGCCCTCGATATCTCCGATTGTAACCCAGCACTCGAAGCCCGCCAATTTGGCCAGGCTGGTGCCCTTGAACTTTCTGCCCTTTACCTCGGCGATGACGATTGGCCTCTCGGGCGGGTATAATAAAAAATCGAAGCTCTTAATGTCGGAATGTCCGAAGGCCGTTCTTTTGTGCTCGTCTACCGATTCGTACTCGATTCGATTGTCTATAAGCCAATTCTCGAAAGCCCGCTCATAATGATTTGGAGAAGAGTCCTTCATTTTTACTCGCTTCGGTTGTTAACCGCCGGGTTCACTGGAACCTTTGCTCTGCGCAATGAGACTCGCATCCATGAGGCAGGGTCTCGAAGGTTACTTATCCGGCTTGAACAGCAGCGGGGCCAATTCGTTCAGATAATTCCGCCATACTCGCCACTCGTGGACACCCTCTGTAAAGTGGCTTGTATGCTCGATCTTATCTGCCTTAAGCCGCTCTATAAATTTCTGGTTTGCCTCGAAAAGGAAGCCCTGCCTGCCGCAGCCGACCCACAGCAGCTCAAGTTTTTCGTTTATCGATTCAGGTTCGGCCAGCAGTTTGTCGAAATTCTGCTGCTCCGGGATAGCCGAGCTGAACGCACCGACCCAGCCGAACAAATCAAGATTCCCCAGGCCTATTGTCAGCGACTGGCCGCCGCCCATGGACAGGCCCGCTATGGCGCGGTTTTTCTGCTCTGAGCTGACACGATAGGACTTCTGGACGTATGGAATGATATCCTCGATCAGGTCCTTCTCATACGCCCCATACCTTCCTATGCTTTGCATAACCGGGGGGGACGCCGGCGTATGGCCGTAAGGCATCACGATGACGAACGGCTTTGCCTTGTTTCCGGCGATGAGATTGTCCATGATAAGATTGGCCCGTCCGACTCCGGTCCATGCATCCTCCGTGTCGCCGAATCCGTGGAACAGATACAGCACAGGATATTTTGTGTCCCGGTTTGTCTCATAGCCGGGCGGCGTGTATAAATAAAGCCGGCGCGGGACACCGAGGGATTTTGACTGGTATTTGTGTATGTGCACCGTGCCGTGAGGGACCTGCTGCTCTTCGTAGAACATCGGTTCGTCGCCGGGTATCTCCACAAGGTTCTTCGAGTTCTGCAACCAGACTTTGAGCCATGAATTGGATGGATCGACGACCTGCAGGCCGTCCACGAGGAAAGTATATTCGTAGATGTCCGGCTTGACCGGGCCCAGAGTCACATGCCATATACCTTTGCTGTCTTTGGTCATCGGCCGGGTTTCCTGTGAGAACTGCCCCTGCAAGCCGACTTGTTTGGCGTTGGGCGCGAGCAGGCGAAACGTCACATGATGTTGGGCGTTAATTTCCGGGGATATGATGCTCTGGGGTCGCTGAGCCCGGAGCTGCGAAGCGGGCAGGCACAAAATTGACAGCAGCAGAACCACCATGACTAATCTGCAGAATCTCATTTTTCTTCCTTCCAAATACAGTTTGTATACGCTCTGAATCGCCCGCTAAATTACGTGCATTTAAGCGGAGTCCAACACGGAGAAGAACTCATCGCGGCTCATAAGCTCCTGCTCGCCGGTAGCCATATCCTTGATGCCGATTTTGCCTTCTTTGAGTTCCTCTTCGCCTATGATTATACACTTCCCGGCGTTTTGCGCCGAAGCTTCTTTCAACTGTTTCGAAAGACCTCCCGTCTTATAGCTGATATTGGCCGAGTATCCCATCGAACGCAGCTTTGCGATAATCCGCCACGCTTCGTTGCCGATGTGGCCTATGCAAGCGACAAAATAGTCGATCTGACGCTTCGGGACCTGTTTATCCAGCAATCCTTTTTCTCTTAACAGTATCTCCAGCACACAATCGCCCATCCCCATCCCGGTAGCCGAAATTGCCGGGCCGCCAAAATCACGAAGGAGATTGTCATATCTGCCGCCGCCGCAGATGGCTCGAAGGTCGCCGACGGCGTCGTGCACCTCGAACACGATGCCCGTGTAGTAGGCCAGTCCCCGAACGATGCCCGGGTCATAAATGCAAAAGTCACCCACTCCCATTGTCTCCAATGTATCGAGGACTTCTTTTATTTCATTATACGCCACGAACTCCTCAGATCCGGCGTCTATCAATTCTCCGAGTTCCGGCAGCGAATCGATTTCCATAAATGCCGATATTCTGGCAAGCGTTTCTTTGTCCGGCACCTGTTCAGCGAGCATTTTCTCGAATGTATCGGCAGGCAGCTTGGCTTTTTTATCGAGAACCACATAAAGAGATTCGAGTTTTTCATCGGGGACGCCGTAGCTTTTTAGAACGGCCGCCAATAATTTTCGGCTTGAAATCCTGATTTTGACATCGTTCGGCGTCAGCCCGACATTTCTGAGATAATCCACGGTGGTGAAAATGATTTCTGCATCGGCTGTGGACTGATTTATGCCGATTATGTCGATGTTCCACTGGAAGAACTCACGAAGCCGACCTTTTTGGGGACGTTCGGCCCGGAAGAGTCTTGGAACGGAGAACCATTTTATCGGTTTCGGCAGGGCGTTGATTTGCTGGTTGACCATTCGTGCCAGCGTCGGTGTTATTTCGGGTCTCAGGGCCAGGTCCCTGCCGCCGCGATCGGTGAGCGAGAAAAGCTGCTCGACGATTTCGTCGCCGCTCTTTATCTGGTACATTTTCAGGTATTCGAAAATCGGCCCATCATATTCTTCGAAGCCGTTCCGCAGGGACACTTTTTTCCAGCCGTCCACGATGAAATTGCGAATCGCCATGTCCGGCGGATAAAAATCCCTCGTTCCCTTTACCGGCGGTATTTTCATTTCTTCTTAGCCTTGCGCTTACGCCTGGCGCTTTTGCCTTTCTGCTTTTCGATGACGTTGTTGTCGAATTTTATCTTTATATACTCTTCCATCTGCTTATCGTCGGTAAAGTGCAGCTCGTAATCGTATTCGCCCTCGACGAAATCGCAATCCGAATGACGGTATTTTCTGCAGATATTCGGCCTTTTGTCGTAAATCCTGCAGTGATAGTCCTTTTCCGAGAGGTGGTTGCACTTGTTCTTCATGTTGATATACCAGTCACCGTCTTCTACGAATACCGTGATATCTTTATGGCACAGATACCATCGTATATCGTCATAGTCTTCCTTATCTTCCGGTGTTTCGATGGGCAGCGCAAAGTACCTGCAGCACAGCCCGGTACATTTAAGACATTGACTCTTTTTTGCCATTCCAGCAAGCTCCTATATAGCAACAATAATAAGCTGTCCGCTCAAAACGCCACACTATAAGCTATTGGCCATCCAGCGTCAAGGAAAGCAATTTGCCGGATGCTATTTTTGTAAAGATGTATCGAGCCGGATTCGTCCCCGGCAAAATGCTGCGCTCTGCCTGGAATTTGCCGGAAATACTCAAGCCGGAGTTTTCAGAAGTGTAGAAGCTGCTTGATAGAAAGAATAGTGAGGTGTAATCGAAACTGAGCGAGGAAGGCGAGGGATTTTGACACCTGCAACTGCAAGATATGTCCGTAAAGAAAGCAATGCCTCTGAGCAGCGGGCCCTGCCTTTAGGTAAGTGATTAACACTCCGCTATTGATGTATTTTTGTCTTGAAGATACTGTAAGGCATCAAGCTCATCGTCAGCAAAATCGAAAACTGTAAGAAGGCCCGTCCGCACAAAGATTTGTTTGATTGCTGAAGGAAGATTAAAAAAGACAAGATTGCGTCCGGATCCTTTGAGCAGTTTATCCAGTATTATCATGCCGCATATACTTCCTGAAGTCAGGATTTCAACTTCGGAGAAGTCAACCATCACGTCAAAGTCCGCTGAGTCACTTAGCAGCTTGTTGACAATTTCGATCTCCTGCCCGCGCTGCGGCTGCTGAGGCAAAGTGATTAGAAGGATATCTTCTGAAAAATTCTGAATTCCCATTGCTTTTCCCCCCTAGTATTATGTGGAACTGCCTGGGCCTGATTAATGCTTATGATCGGAATAGCCTTTTATATCCGGCCCTCTAATTAAAGTATAGTCGAACAATCGTCAAATCCAAACAGAATCAGGTAAAAAAGGGCCGAATCGGATAAATAATCCTGCCCCTGATACCTGTTAGTCTGGGCTTTAGACTCATTCCCTCTCAGGTCAAATTATGTATCCGGTAAAAAGGCGGAAGATAGAGCTAAATTTTGCCGGAAATCGGAATATAGCCCGGATTTTTACGATTGGAGGCATTTTTATGTCTTGCAGAGGCATTAATCCGGTTTTATTGGTTTTCGGGCCATAAAAAAAATTATAATTGTTGGATTGCATTACCGTAACTAATTGTGTTATAATATATAGTAGGTCAAGACAAATGAAACTGAGGAGTACATGAGGTTTTGATTAAAGATAGTGACAAGCTTTATTAATGTGATAGAGGCAAAAAGTCGCTACTTTATCATCCGCCCCAAATGCATTTGTTACTATGAACAATACTAAGACGTTCGGATAAGAAAGGAGCGGCAGCATGCAGAAAAGAAAGGGCTTTACGTTAATTGAGCTTCTCGTAGTGATTGCCATAATAGCGATATTAATGGCAATATTAATGCCGGCACTGCAGCGGGTTAAAAAGCAGGCAAGAGCGATCATTTGTAGAAACAACCTGAAACAGTACGGCCTGGCGTCGAATATGTACTTAGGCGATTGGGACGGCAATTTCCCTTATTCGTTCAGTTGGCTCTACATAGATGAGGGTCGAGGGTGCCGATGGCACGATGCCACCAAGAATCTCAACCTGAATCCGGATCTTGCCGGCGGATTCTGGCCTTATCTGAGGAATCAAGAGATTCACCTGTGTCCCGACTTCGACGTCTCAGCCAGAATGATGGGCTGCGGTAATTGTGACGGCAAGACTATACCAGTCGAACCTCAATATGGTTACACTATGAATTCCTACCTCAATGGAGATGCATGGGGGTCGGTGCCCCAACAATATCGCACTAATATAGAAAGAATCAGGAATGAATCCCAGGTCAAGAATCCTTCTCGCGTATTTTTCTTCACTGAGGAGAATTCGTGGCGTGTCCCGGAACTGCAGAGTGTCCCAATCAATGACAACAATTTTCGTACTACACCTGGCACCGGAGACGACCAATTGGCTACATTCCATGATGCACCGAGTCATGACCTGAATCTGGGTTACGCCAATGCGGTGTTTGTGGATGATCATGTCGAACGGGTCTCGGCGTATCCTGCTGGTAATTCTTTTATAATAAGCTGGCCAAGCGGATCACCAATACCGGAGTGGTAAGATGTTAGCATCATGCGCAAACCACAAGGCTTTACATTAATAGAGCTTTTGGTTGTGATTGCTATCATTGCTTTATTGATGGCGATATTGATGCCGGCGTTGCAACGGGTCAAGAAACAAGCCAGTGCGGTTTCCTGCCAATTGAACCTGCGCCAGTGGGCCCTTTACTTTTCTCTATATACGGACGACAACAACGGCCATTTCCACAGGGGCTGGAACGACGGCGCGTATTATGAAGATAGCTGGATGGTCGTAATGCGCCCTTACTATCTGGACAATCCGTCTCTATGCTTTTGCCCTACGGCAACGAAACCCCGCGAGGAAGAAGTAGACAACACATTCGGAGCCTGGACGAATTCTTACGATGAGCACGGCAGCTACGGAATCAATATATGTATCACCGATCCTCTGCCGGGCCGGGAGGGTGGCAGACCGGCTGAGTGGTACTGGAGGAATCGCGATGTTAAAGGTGTCGCCAATATCCCTCTGTTTCTGGATGACTACTGGTGGGATACACGCCCGCACCACACGGACCAGCCGCCCCAATTTGAAGGCCAGGTGGACGGTTGGAGCACAAACGCAATGAAGATGCTCTGCCTCAACCGGCACAACGGATTCACGAATGCCGTCTTTGCGGATTTCTCCACCAGAACGGTTGGGCTCAAAGAATTGTGGACGTTGAAATGGAATCGCCGGTTCGATATAAATGATTCCTGGACCAGGGCCGGCGGCGTTCAACCCGAAGACTGGCCTCAGTGGATGAGAAACTTCAAAGACTACTGAAAATCCTCTTTTCTGGGTATATTATTTTGACCTGGATTTTATATAAAAAAGCTTGCATTCTCGGCAGTTGTTGTGTTATTATTAATATTGATTGCACGATAAGCAGCGGATGGTATATAAGATTCAATCGAAATTTGGCGTGAAAGTATCTTCTTTGATTTAGAAGGAGGTTTATCATGCGCAGAGCAAAAGGTTTTACGCTGATAGAGCTTTTAGTTGTTATCGCCATCATTGCGCTATTAATGGCAATATTGATGCCCACACTCCAGCGGGTTAAGAACCAGGCCAAAGCGACTAAGTGTCAGGCGATTCTGCGCCAGTGGGGCCTGACTTTCTCTATGTATACTACCGACAATGACGGCAAGTTCTTTCGTCACTTATTATCCGAACACACCTTCGACCCCTTGTTGTCTTACTGCCACGACATGAATGATATGCTCTTGTGCCCTATGGCCACAAGAATCGTGCCGAATCAATGGCCCATGGATGCGTGGCTTGGCGACAAGTCTGCAGCATGGTCGTTTCGCAGGTTCTATACAATTGAGCTGCTTCGTGGCAGCTACGGCCTGAACGGATTCGTTTGCGATCCTTGGCCTGAAGGCAATCCCGGGCCCATCACCTATGCAACGTTGTGGGTAACCAGCCACGTTAAAGGCCCAGGTAACGTTCCGGTCTTAACCGACTGCCGTTTTTCAAACCTCTGGCCTGAAGACAACGATACACCACCGGAATATGAGGACCTCCATCCACCATACAAGTGGAGTGCCTATGGCGGTCACCGTATGTGGCTGGTCTGCACCGACCGGCACAATGGAGGGATAAACGGTCTTTTCATGGACTGGTCTGTCCGTAAGGTCGGCCTAAAGGAGCTGTGGACTTTGAAATGGCATCGCGAGTTCGACACGGCAAACGATTGGACCAAAGCCGGCGGCGCCCATCCCGAAGACTGGCCCGAATGGATGCGAAGGTTCAAAGACTACTAACGGTCATTAGTAGTTTTTTTTATGCTCTCCAGGGACGCTGGCGGTTTATCTTCTTTGAGAAAACATCCTGGGCAATGAGTACATCTTCGATAATCTGGAAATCGAACATTCCCACGCAGGCAAAATCGACGCCGTTCTCGAAGACATACTTGAAACTGACGCTGGGATGAATTGCGCCGGCGGCCAGTACCTTAAAGGCAATCCACGGCTCTTCCAGATCGTTCATATAATCGACGGTCTCCTGAGGATTGCGGCACCACATATTGTCGTGATAATCATCGTGGTCCGGGCCGTTAGGTCCGATGACATCGAATTCCTTACGGTTTTCCTTTGGTGTCGCTGACCAGTAATTGTCCGGATGCAGCGTCTTGACCCAGAAATCCGGTTTGAAACCGGCATCGACACAGACCTTGATTGTCTTCAGATCGTGGGCTCCGATGCCGCCCGGCACCTTGAACTGCTGGATGTAATCCAGCGCTTTACCCAGCAGATCGACCTGGCCTTTTTTGACTGCGCTGTCTGCCAGTCCGCCCTGGATGTATACTGCGTGTGCACCGCCGTCGACGGAACGTTTGATGCCTTCCTCGATGGTCGCGCCCGAAGCGCAATCCGATATCCACTGAATTTTACCGCCTCGCTCGTTCCAGTAACGATTCATGACCCTGTCGGAGACGGGATTGGTCAGAATCGTATTGATTCCGTTATTTTCGGCCAGCTCCAGCGTCTCGAATACCTTTTGATCGGTATGATAGGCTTTGACCAGCGAGGAGACGTACATCAAATCCCTGCTGTGCGCCCAGCCACCGATAAGATTGCCGCCGCAGAATATCCGGCTGATTTTGAGGTTCTTTATCTTGCCGAATGGCAGTTTATTGCCGGCCGAGCCGGACTTGTTATCGGTGGATTTCTCCGCCATTTTAGCGAGTAGGTTCTGCTCTTCGAAACTTTTCAGTCCCAAAGTTGCTCCCGCCGATGCGGCGATGGACTTCTTCAGGAATCCCCGACGATTTACATTTTTGTCTGACATAATTTTTGTCCCTTCCATCTGTGATAAGTACGATAAAGGTTCACGGTTCTTATTTTTAAGCTCTCCATGGCCGTTCTCTGTTTATTTTACCTGATAAAATATCTTTTGCAATAAGCACATCTTCGATAATCTGAAAATCGAACATTCCCACGCAGGCAAAATCGGCGCCGTTTTCGAAAGCGTATTTAAAGCCGTCCCTTGGATGAATCGCCCCGGCGGCCAAAACCTTGTAAGCGATCCACGGCTTTTCCATCGTCTTCATAAACTCGACGGTTTTCTCGGGATCCTTGTCCCAGTAATTATCCGTGTTGTAGTTGTCGATGACATCTTTATCCTGGCCCGGCTGACGCTTTGACCAGTAATTGGTGCTGTGATGAGTTTTCATATAGAAGTCGGAATTCAGGCCGGCTTTTTCACACGCCATGGGCGTTTCTAAATTGTGTCCGCCGACGCCGGCGATGATTCCGTTGTCTTTGATGAAATCAACGACTTTGCCAATCAGGTCTGTCCTTTCATTCCGAGCCCAGAGGTCCCCGATATTGCCGATCAGAAAGGCCCCGACGGCACCGGCGTCAATTGCCTTTTGGACGTCACCCGTAAGATCGTCCGTTTTGGCTGTGCATTGGAGGATCCACTGGATTTGCCCACCTCTTTCCTCCCGATATTTTTTGATAAGTTCCGCAGAGCCGGAACCGGTAATAACCGTATTGATTCCGTTCTCCTCGCATATCTGGAGCGTCTCGATAATCTTTTCGTCCGTGAAGTAGTGCTTCAGCAAGGCCGAGACATACGTCAAATCTCTGCTGTGGGCGTATCCGCCGATCAGATTCCCGCCGCAGATTATTCTGCTGATTTTGACTTTCCCGATCCGGCCGGCCGGCAGGCCTTTGACCGAGCCGGCGTGCGATTCGATCGGTTTCTTCATTGCCGCCAACAGGGCCTGCTCTTCCAGACTCAGAGCCGATGTAATCGCGGCGGTGCCGATAACGGATTTCTTTAGAAAGTTTCTGCGATCAAGGTCTCGTGACATTTTTCAAGCTCTCTCCAAAATAATTTCACATGGTTGTAAATACGTCTCTATTCAGCCCCATTCTTCTCCAACAGTTCGAGCATCGGCCTGTCTCCTTTCTGTTTGGCGACCATTAACGGAGTTTGGCCTCGCTTGTTTTTGATATTGACATCGGCACCTTTGGCGATAAGCATCTCGGCAATCTCTACGTAGCCGGTATTCACCGCAATGTGGAGCGGGGTGCCGAGATTTGTTCCCATGGCATTGACATCCGCACCATCGTCGAGCAGGAAATTAACGATCTCCTTACAGTTTCGCAGGACGGCAAAGAGCAGGGGTGTCGTGCCGTCCGTCATCTTTGCGTGAGTGTCGGCACCTTTGGCGATAAGCAGTGCCGCCACATCCTCATGACCCCCCAAAAGGGCTATGTGCAGCAGCGTTGCTCCACTATTAGCTGTTGTGTTGACGTCGACGCCTGCAGCAATAATTGACCGTATCTTTTCTACATCACCGGTGCCTACCGCTTTCTTCAGCGATTCAGTTAGTTCGGGATCCTGATTTGGTTGGGCCGGTTGGGCGGCTGTGGTTGTTTCGGCGGTCTTGCTCTCGGTATCAGCCGAAGCCGTTAGGGATTGCCCGGCGGGTTTCGTTGTTTTCGCCGGTGCGGATGTTTTTGCCGGTTGCACTTGTTTCTGAACGCCGGCTTGCTGCACCGGTTCGGATTCTTTCTTCTTACACCCAAAAGTAACAATCGCTAATATCAGGACCAGGCAAAGAAGTTTTTTATGTTTCATTATAGTTCACCTTTCAGGAAACTTGCATCGTTTCCATGCAAATTTACTGCATCATTATACAACACTTTGGGGCAAATTGCAACTTTAAGAATTATTACGCTGATCACTCTTTAGCACCGTGTTTGTGCAGAAATACGGCGATTTCCTTATAGCCTCTGTCTTCGACCAACGATATAGGAGTGTTGTCGTCATTGAATGATGCCGGAATCGAGACCGTCCGTCAATCAAACCAGGCCAAAAGCAGCCGTGCTGGAAAGAACGAAATAAAAAAAGCGGCGGTTGCATTATGCTTACCGCCGCTTTTGAAATATCAGGTACTATTTGACTCTACTGGCTTACCAGCGAAATCTGGGCCCAGTAACCGGCCTCGTTCATCCAGCCTGTAGGTTGGTTTATCAATTCGAGCTTCACCTCTTTTCCGGCATAATCGGACAAATCAACCTCGGCTTGCATCCAGATGTCGCGGCCGGTGGTTTGTTTACTCACGGGCTTGCGAGCGATTTCTTTGCCGTCGACGGCGACAATTAAATCCCAGTCACCTTCGGGATGATGTCCCACGGTCAGATGCAGCGTGGTTTTCTTGCCGGCGGGGAGCTTTACCTCCCGTGAAAGCTGACATCCTGTCCTGCGGTCGAGCGGATGGGTGACAAGAACGTTGCTCTTGCCCATTTCTTCCTGGCGCAGGCCCGGATCCATATCGAGTCCGCAGCTCTTGACCTTCCATCCGGGCGCGAATTTCGAGACGGCCTCGGAAATATCTTTGCCCGCGATAGCGGTGATTTTCGCCATTTCCGCTTCGGTGAATCTGCTGTTGGCGATAGGGCCCGGTTCCCAGCACTGTTCGAACTTGCCGGGCTTTGGCTTCCTGACCGGAATGACGAATGTTTCTTTGCCGTTGCTGTCTTTTTCGATTCGTCCGCCGGCACGCACGACCGACTGACGGACGAGTTTTTCAGAGACGCTGACGAGCATAGGGAAGTTATACGGTGTATGACTGAATTTGCCTTCGGGATTTAACGCCGATTTGAATCTCTCCGGCAGATTCTTAAAACCGATCGTCGTAAAGAAGATACCGCCGGCGCTCGAAGGATTGCAGTCGGAATCCTGGCCGCAGCGAGTCGAGATGATAATCGTCTTGTCCGGGTCACCTTCGCCATACAGCAGGCCCATCACGATATAGGCACCGTTGATCTTGGCGTCGATATTGAAGTCGCCCTTATCACAGGAGAATCTGCGGTAGTCTGGATTGTCCTGGTATTTCTCCTTGACAAGCTGCCATGTCTTCTGCCAATCGTTGGGATTTTGCTTATACCAGGTGAGCACATCGCGAATACACTCGGCGTACTGGCTTTCCTGTGGGATACACTTCAGTCCCGCGCGGACAATCTTTTCCATATCATCTTTGAAGAAGGCCTCGGCATACATACCGCCAACGAACTGGCCGCCGTAGAGTCCGTCGCCGTAGTTCATCAGCCGGCCGAATGTCTCGCCAAGCTCGATCGCCACGTTAGGCATGCCCGGTGCAATCAGGCCGGCATAATCCGCCTCGATCTGGTAATCGATGTCGTCGGCGTGTTTGTTGAA